>Ga0209125_1000025_pt1 | contig 291121 bp, 220 predicted proteins | sample BarGraIncub1131A_FD_184503 | JGI IMG/M metagenome (GOLD analysis project Ga0209125, IMG submission 184503) | Arctic peat soil microbial communities from Barrow, Alaska - Barrow Graham LP Incubations 11-31A (SPAdes) (version 2) | ecosystem: Environmental > Terrestrial > Soil > Wetlands > Peat...
TCAAAGATCGACGCTTGATAAACCCCTAACCCCTAAAGGGGAACTTGGAGAGTGCACTTCACAGTGCATTTGTTTTTCAAGACTTCTATTGTTATTATGAAATAGCTCCCTATTTGATAACTTGTTTGTTTTGTTGTTTGTTGGTTTGTTATTCTGTTAATCGCTCTTTTGATTAAATAACGTGTTATGCTTTGTTTGCTTTCGTTTATCGTTTGTGTTTCAAAACGTGTGATTCAAACGGGCTGCAAAGGTAATGCTTTTTTCCAATCTACCAAACTTTATTGCTAAAGTTTTTGTTTTATTGTCGTTTACTTTTGAAGGCTTTCAAACGTCATTTCTATCAGTTAACTGTTTTTTATTCAGTAAGTTAATTTCAATTCTTTTTGTAAAATGCTTCCCGTTGTAAGCGGCTGCAAAGGTAAACCTTTTTTCTAAACTACCAAGCTTTTTTGAAAATAAATTTAAAGTTTTTTTTATCGTTCAATTTGCAGTTTTAAATTGTAAATCGTAAATAAATAAATCGTAAATTCTTCATTTGCTTTACTCTTAAAGCGGCTGCAAAAGTAGTGCTTTTTTCCGGAATACCAAACCTTTTTAAAAAAAGATTCGTTTTTATTTTTCAGGGACTTTAAATTGTAAATTGTAAATCCTTAAATCGTAAATTAGTACCGTGCTTCTCTCTTGAAGCGGGTGCAAAAGTAGTCGCTTTATCCATACAAACCTAACATATCCGGCCTTTTTTTCTGCTGTAAAACATAAAAAAGCCCTAATTCCTTGACTAAAAAGTACTTTTGAGTGAAAATAAATTCATATAATTATTGGAATAATGCAAAAAATGTATTCTTCTCCCCTCTTTCCCCTGGAGTTTTATACCTCACTGCCGGAAATATGTCATAAAAATACCGGAAAACAAGGGTTTCTTTCGTAGTTAAAGGTGGAATCATCCTGAATTTAATTCACTTTAATTGCTTTTTGATATTTCTATCCGGTATTATTATTCTGTTTTTCTCAATAATATATCTTGGTTTATGTTCCGCGCTATACTATATAGTATAACAAAAATGTTTCAAACGGGCAGTTTATCTTATTTATCGGGCAAAATAATCACCTCCTTTTATTATAATGATCCTGTTTTGTTTCATTTTCCGGTTGGATATTGATTACGTATCCCGACAAATGCATTGGAAAAGTATGAATTCGGGTTTACCGGGTATATATAAAGAAAGAAATATTCCCAACTAAGAACAATCCTGGTACCCATTTAATTCTCTTCCCGGAAAATACGATCCCTGTAAAAGGAAAAATTTAACTGTAATTCTATTCATTCGTATTATATATAGGATGACAAAACTATTTCAACCGGGATGTTTGAGGTATTTATGGGCAGGAATATTAAGAATAAAATCATCTATCCCTTATTTAAATTGAAATTTCACGACAATTATATGTCTTCTTGTACTTATCTGTATATGCTTGTCTTTCCCTATGTCTGATCCGGAGGTATTCCATGCATTGATCAACTTCTTTTTGAGTGGCAAAATATAATGCAATTACCAATAACCTTTCATCTCTAACTCTTAATAGTGGAATTTCTGCCTGATCCTGGATTTTAACAAAGACTTATATTAAAACGAATGTTGCGTGCTGTTGCCATGCCAACCAACCATCTTCTATTAAAACAGAACTCTTAACGGAGAAAACAAAACGTCGGACACGGAACGCGGAACGCGGAACACGGAACGCAGTGGAGTGGAACGCGTTTTACTACCCTTCACTTATCCTTTTAATACCTTTCTGAAGTATTAAGTAAGCCTTACCCATGTTATGCGGTGGTAATGCGGTGGTATTGCGGTCTAATATTACACCGCAACATCACCGTAATATCACCGTAATATCACCGTAATACCACCGTAATACCTGTACACATTTTGCACAGGGTAAGTGAAGGATTAGTGGAGGCGATGGAAATTTACAGGATATAAAAAAATGGTTATTAAATTAAGACTGCCCGGTATTTCATCCTATTGAATTTATATATTCACATTACAGGAGTTGACTTTTCAGAACACACAGAGAAATAAAATGTAACCGGGAGATGGGTATAAAACCAATGAACCTGCTCCGTAAGAGTTGACCAACAGGCACAATCGCTTTTTATTCTATTGAGGAACTTTTACAGAATTCCAAATAATATTATGCCTGGTAATTACATATCAGGGTTTACCATGAATATTCACAGCATAGACTTAGTATTGAAATTTATGTATTTTAATGAAGGTAAGAAGTAATTATCAGTTCAAATTATTAGTTGGTCTAAGCGCCTATACCAAAAAATAATTTAGCTCCACTTTACCAAATTTACTATCTAATCCCAACACTGACAAGTTGGAATCTGCCAATAAACTAATATTAAAATCCTTTAAAGAATCAATTAGGTTAATATTAGATTTTAAAATCCATCACCGGATAAATAAAATCCATTACTTACGTTCTACAACAACCATAAAAGGATATGCAGTTGTATTCTGTTAATTTACAAAGTGTTAATTGTGATTTAAAATTTTGCCGGTACAAAATATAAATGTATTTTTGGAGAATCAAATTTATTATTGAAACCGGTTACAAGTCCAAAAAGTGAAATTTACCGATTAATTTTATCAACAGCACAGATTTTTCATAGCATTCAACAAATAAACAAATATCAGTTACACGTTACTTATCGTTATTAATATTTCAGTTATGGTTCAAAAAGTGCAAAGTATGGAATGGTCAAACGCTACTCTACATAAAATATTAACCACTCTGTTTCTGCTAACGTTGACAACAACAGCATTTTCAGAATCTCCGTATAAAAAGACCATCTATTCCGCATTCATTACACATGACATGGCTAAGTGGGAAAAAGTAATCCATACCATTGAATTGTCGAATGCAACCAATACGGTGGATCAAAAGCTGGAACTCATCAACTATTACTATGGATATATTGGTTGGCTGATAGGACAAAAGAAATACAGCCCGGCTGAAAAACTGATCCCAAGAGGTGAAAAACTGATCAATCAGGTGCTTAGTATTTCACCTAAAAATGCGACAGCTTATTCTTTCAAAGGTTCATTTTTGGGATTTAAAATTGGTATTGATAAATGTAAAGCCATCTTTTTAGGATCGGACAGCAAGAGTAATATCAACAAAGCCATGGAGCTGGATCCTCTAAACATACAGGCTATCATTGATAAGGGTAATTTATTGTATTATTCGCCCCGTCTTTTTGGAGGGGATAAAAAGGAAGCTTTAAATTATTTTCTAAAAGGGGTTAAATTAATGGAAAGGAACAAAGAAACCTATCAGAACTGGGCATATTTGAATTTACTTACCATGATTGCCAGTGTCTATGAAAAGACGGATAAGCTGGAAGATGCGAAACTTACTTATGAAAAAATCATACGGAATGAGCCCGATATTAAATGGGTAAAAGATGAACTTTACCTCAGTCTACTGGCTAAAATTAAAACCTGAGTTCCTCCGAGATTAAACAGGATCAACATCTAAATTCACCCATAACGATTTAAAACGGGAATCGGCCAACACCTGATTGGTAATTTGCCTCAATATTTCTTTGGCCTTTTCGGGTGAGGCTTCATTTTCAATTTTGAGCAGAATGTGTTTGATGTATAAATTCTGTACACGTGAAACAACCGGTTTATTCGGACCAAGAATCCGATCGCCGAAAACTGCCCTCAGATCAGCAGCCAGTCGGTTTGCAGCCTGATTAACGATATTCTGATCACGATGCCTTAATACGATTTGAATGATCCGGTAAAACGGCGGGTACTTAAAAAGCTTCCGTTCCTCGCATTGGGTGGCATACATGGCTTTGTAGTCATTTCGAATGACCTGGCCGATGATGGCATGTTCGGGTGAAGAGGTTTGAAGAATCACTGTTCCCCTTTTATTTTTACGTCCTGATCTTCCACTGACCTGAGCCATTAATTGATAGGCACGTTCATGCGCCCTGAAATCGGGAAAATTGAGCATGTTGTCGGCATTGAGAATTCCTACCAGGCTCACACGTTCGAAATCAAGTCCTTTCGAAACCATTTGAGTACCAATCAGAATATCCACTTTATATTGTTCGAAATCAGTGATAATTTTATCATACGATTTTTTGGAGCGTGTGGTATCCAGGTCCATACGTGAAACACGGGCATCCGGAAAAATAAGTTTTATTTCATCCTCAATTTTCTCGGTACCGAAACCCTTGGTGTATAAGCTTCCGGGCGTTCCACATTTTGGGCAGATATTCGGTATCGGTTCGGTGTAGCCACAATAATGACAAGTAAGAGTGTTGAATATTTTATGCACCGTCAGGCTGACATCGCAATTTTTGCAATGCGGAACGTATGAACATGCTTTACATTCGATAAAAGGAGCATAGCCTCTTCTGTTTTGAAACAGGATCACCTGTTCGTGATTTTGAAGAGCTTTTCCGATTTTTTCAAGTAATAACGGTGTAAAAAAACTTTCCATTTGTTTTTTCCGGTAAGCTTCTTTGGTATCCACCACCAGAATTTCGGGCATGGCCATTTCTTCATGACGCTGATTCAATTCAACAAGACCGTACTTCCCCGACAGGGCATTGTGATAGGTCTCGATAGATGGTGTAGCTGTTCCCAGAAGTGTCTTCGCTCCATGCATGGAAGCAAGCATTATGGCCGCATTGCGTGCATGGTAGCGGGGGGCGGGATCGTACTGTTTATAACTCGTTTCGTGTTCTTCATCCACAATCACCAGACCCAGTTGACGGAAAGGCAGGAAAACAGAGGAACGAACCCCGATAATTACATCGTAGGTTTTATTGTTCAGCACATTGTTCCATATTTCCACCCGCTCTGCATCTGAAAATTTAGAATGGTACACACCGAGCCGTTTGCCAAATACCCGTTTTAACCGGGTAGTAAGCTGGGTAGTAAGTGCAATTTCCGGAACCAGATACAAAACCTGTTTTCCCTCAGCCAGTACTTTGCTGATCATTTGAATATACATCTCTGTTTTGCCACTGGAAGTAACACCATGCAGTAACACTACTTTTTTTTCAATAAACTGTTTTTCAATTTCAGTATATGCTCGCTGTTGATTATCGTTCAATTTATATTGTTCAGAAGTCTGAATATCCGATACATCCAATCGACCGATTTCTTTGAGGTACGTTTCCAGGGCACCCCGTTCAATCAATCCGTTCAATGTAGCAGCCGAAGCACCTGATTTTTCGAGCAACTCCTTCCGGGTGACTTCGCGTTGCTTTGATGGTAACAGGCATTTGGATAAATCGATATACATCATCAATACTTCCAGTTGTTTCTTTGCACGACCCAGTTCATCAAACAAGCGTCGTAACTGATCTTCTTTCCGAGCATCTTCAGTCAGCCTTACGAATGTATCTGTTTTAATGCGGTATTTTTCAGTCAGCTCCTCACTTATTTCCACTGCACCTTTTTCCAGAAGCTGTTTGAGTGTTGGCATGACATCCTTTATTTCAGTAATTTTATTTAATTCCGAAACAAATATGGTTTTACCATCGGACAAGGCATCCAATAATTTACCCTCACGTTCTGTCAATGGTGTTTCAGCTTCATAATCAGGGTTAATACACACCTGGGTTTCACTCTGTAATTTGAGTCCTGCCGGAACGGCAGCCTGATATACTTCACCCAGAAAAGCCTGGTAATACGATGAAATCCATTCCCAAAACTTCATTTGCGGGTGCCGTAAAATTGGCTCATTATCGAGCAAACATATGATATCCTTGGCTTTATAGATAGTCGGCGGGACAGAATGAACCAGATAAATGACACCTGTATACATTTTCTTTTTACCAAATTGTACCACTACCCTCATGCCAATACGTGCCTCATCCGCCCATTCCGGTGGTACAGAATAGGTAAAGGTATTCCCCAACGGAAGTGGTAATATTATATCAACAAATTTCGGGATTGCTAACATATGATTTGGTAAATGAAAATTTATTTAATTATTTAACTCTATACTAGGTAAACAGAGAAGTCAGCAAATTGTTGAATGAAACATATATTGATATCCATATTTCTTTAAACAGAAAAAAAATAAAATGATTCCTGTAATCATCACATCATCACATCATCACATCATCACATTACCACATCATCACATCATCACATCATCACATCATCACATTATCACATAATCATATCATCACATTATCACATCACCACATCATCACATCATCACATCATCACATTATCACATCACCACATCACCACATTATCACATCATCACATCACCACATCATCACATTATCACATTATCACATTATCACATCACCACATCATCACATCATCACATCATCAAATCATTTATTTATAAGGGCATCCTTCAACATGATCATTTACCATTCCGGCAGCCTGCATAAAAGCATAACATATGGTTGATCCCACGAATTTAAAACCGCGGGAAAGCAACTCTTTACTCATGGCATCTGATTCACTTGACTTTGAAGGAATATCACCATTTCCGGTCGGATGATTGATCATTGATTTACCACCTGTAAATTGCCAGATGTATTTATCGAAAGAACCATATTCGGATTGTATCAGTAAGAATGCCTTTGCATTTACTACCGTTGCCCTTATTTTGGCCTGGTTACGTACAATGGATGTATCCTGCATTAATAATTGAATTCTGTCTTCATCGTATTCAGCAATTTTATGCGCATCAAAATTATCAAACGCACGCCTGAAATTTTCCCTTTTATAGAGCACTATTTTCCAGCTTAAACCGGCCTGAAAAGCATCCAGTACCAAGTATTCAAATAATTTACGGTCATCGTGAAGGGGCACACCCCATTCATTATTGTGATAGGATAACATGAGTTCATCGTTTCCCGGCCAGGAACATCCAATTATTCCATTCATAATACTTTTTATTTCAATATATTAAATCTCATTAAAGATACTTTAGAGCTTTAAACATCATTCATCAGGAAATGTTGTAATTTTGTGGCATTTCCTACCTGCAAAGTTAGGACTTATTTTAAATATTCCATACTTCTGATATAAGCATTATGAACAATAATTTAATAATCGATCCGATACTTTTAATTGAAAAATATTATGAAAAAGGAAGTAACCTCTATACTATTTTAGTCAATCATAGTGAACATGTAAAAAACAAAGCACTTGAAATTGCACAGAATCATCCTGAATTGAACATGGACCTTCAATTTATAGCCGAAGCAGCCATGTTGCATGATATTGGCATCTATTTGTGCCTGGCACCCCGCATTTACTGCCATGGATTGAAACAATATATTGAACATGGTTATTTAGGTGCGGACATTTTAAGGGAGGAAGGATTGTTCAGACACGCATTGGTGTGCGAACGTCATACGGGTACAGGAATCAGTCTGGAAATGATACTAAAAAATCAAATGCCCTTGCCTCACCGGGATTTGCTTCCAGTGTCGTATGAAGAACAAGTAATTTGTTACGCCGACAAATTTTATTCAAAGACAAGATTAAATGAAACATTATCGTTACAACACATCAGGGGCAATCTCAAAAAATACGGAGAATCCGGGTTAATGCGCTTTAATACCTGGAATCAACTGTTTGAAGGTTAACAATATATTTAATAGAACTTATGGGAGAAACCAACACTTAGCAATTGTTTGAATTGTAATTTATTCGTTTCTCCGGGAGGTAAAATGACTGAGGTATCGTAGCGTGAATTAATCGATATACGTGTTGACATGAACCTGTTTATCATCATATTACAAACCAGTTCATAATCGACAACCACAGACTCATAATTGGAATAGAAATTCAGCTTGGAGTCAATCTGAATTTCTTTGGTAAGGGGTAAACAGAGAATCGCGTTAAACGAACTTCCGACTTCACTTAAAACCCTTTCACCTGTTTTTATTCCAAACAGATTCGGGTCGACATTTTTGTTGTTTTTTACGTATATGTATTTATATGAAACCGGAGAAATCATAAGGGAAAATAATTTTTTGTATTTGTAATCCAGACCAACTCCGACATTCAACCTGACGGGTGTGAGGAAAGACGTTTTCATTTGGGTAGAATTAATCCCGTTGTAGCTATTAAAGAACTGAGTCGAGAAATCAACCAGTGTACTGTAAAAAAAGTTACCTCCGGCTTTTATACCCAGTTTGCTGTTAATTTTAAACACATCATCATTGGTACTTAAATTCCGCAGGCTATCTCCTGTCACTGAATTAAAGCCAATATGCCATTCACCGTAATTTTCCCATTGAATGGCTTTTTTATCATCATAATTCAACTGTCCGGTAACAATTCCAAGGATAGCGACATTACTGTTTCCACCCTGATACCAGTTTGGCGAAACATAATTTTGAGAGAATTGAGCCAATGCTGTTGCTTTGTGTTGCCATGGACCAATTTGTTCTCGCCGGACAACTATTCGTCTATGTCTTAAAGCCCTGTTATCAATTTCAAACCGCATGCTTTTATACGATTTCCCTGCAATTAAATGACTTTTATACACTTCCGGATCGGGTAACTGGTCAAAAGTCATAACATATAAATTTGCGTCTTTTCGTATGATCTGTTCCCGTGCATATTGACGTAATTCAGCCACAATTTGTTCTGCACTTTGTTTATTTGTAGGTCTTAATAAGCATTCAGCCAAAGTAGTTCCTTTACCGCCATAATACAATGTTCTGAAATCTGGTTGAATATTCCACTTGAAATCGAATGGCAAGCCCTGATATACCAGCTCAATAAAAAACGGGTTAGCCAGAAAGAGTAGGGAGTCAATTTGTTCCTGTCGAAGTTTAGACGGTATAATATAGGTTGCTATGGTATCAACAGCCTGAATTTGCGAATTTGCAATTTTTGTCTCCTCCGGTTTGCGGATATTATTCTGGTCAATGGTCTTAACCGTATTCTTACTGCTTATGGATGGAACTTTAGGAGTTGAAATAGTATCGTTGAATAAACCATGGAGCAAACTGTCGGAATTAATAATTTCAGCTTTTGGGGAATTTACAGATTCTAACTGAAGCGTATGTTGATGAGCAAAAACGGTGGAAACACAAATAAATAAAACACTAACAATCAATACCTTGAACTTCATTATCCGATATATTTAAAATTATTCAAATCATGTGCAAAACTACGAAGAAAAGTTGAGCGTTAAAAGTCAATTTTCCTCAAAACCTGGTGGAAGGGATTTATTACCGGTTTTAGCACCCAGTTCCTTTATCTTCTCGGCTGTCTTTATGATATTCCCGGATCCGTCTTTCATTTTTCTTAACGCATCATCATATGCACCCGATGTCCTGTCAATATTGACCTTTATTCTGGCCATATCTTCGGCAAAACCTATGAATTTATCGTATAAAGTACCGCTTAACCGGGCAATTTCCTGTGCATTCTTTGTCTGGTTTTCTTGTTTCCAAATGGAAGAAATAGTCCTTAAAGTAGCCAGCAGGGTCGTTGGACTGACAATTACGATTTTACGCTCCCAGGCATAGGCAAAGATTTCACTATCTCCCTGTACCGCGACCGAAAATGAAGCTTCTATGGGCAGAAACATAAGCACAAAATCCGGGGTATTTATATTTTGGGCATTCTGATAATTTTTATCTCCCAGCAATCTGACATGGTTTCGCAGCGAACTGATATGATCTTTTAAAAAGGTAACACGTTGCTCTTCTGTATCGGCAGACATCAATCGCTCGTAGGCAACCAATGACACTTTGGAATCGATCACGATATGTTTATTATCGGGCAAATGAATGATCACATCCGGTCGCTGAACGGATAAATCGGCACCTTCAACCACTACTTCACGTTCATATTCCTGCCCTTTGGTTAATCCGGAGCGTTCGAGTACACGTTCCAGTATTACTTCACCCCAGTTGCCCTGTTTTTTTACATCGCCTTTTAACGCTTTAGTCAGGTTATTCGCTTCTTCACTGACGCGGGTATTTAATTCGGATAATTTCCTGACTTCTTCGCGTAGACTGATTTTGTCGCGTAGTTCTTTATCATAAGTCTCGTCAACTTTTTTCTCAAAGAGTTGAATTCGTTCTTTCAGGGGATTCAGAATCTCACTCAGATTTTTATGATTCGAAACCGTAAAATCATCCGACCGTTCTTTCAATATCTTGTTCGCTATATTTTCAAATTCAATCGTCAGCCGTTTCTGAAGGTTTTCGATTTCGTTTTTCTGATTCTCGAGTTTCTCTGTTATATTTTTATTGATTGTACTTACAATGGCTAATTCCAACCCACGGTTATTTGCAATTTCAAGTTGCTGTGATAAATCCAACTGTACCTGTTGTAATTGTTCCGTTTTGAGTCTTACGGTTTCCAGAGCCACTGATTTTTGTGTTTCCAGTTCAGCCTGAAGGGCTATAAGATTTTTTTCATTCTGATCCGAAATATGCTTCAGGTCTATCTGTTTCCGAGAGCTTAAAAAACGGGATATCAGGAAACCAAGTACGAATGCAAAAAAAATCAGTACATATTCCATAACTTATTGAATAGATTAATCGTTGATGCTGATAAAAAGGTGTTACTTCCTGACAGTTCAGGTTAGATGTTCAGATTTCACTGTTCCCGTTATCAACTTTTCTGACAAACCGGTTAAAAGAGTTCGATTCGACTGCTGTCAACTATTGAAGTTTAAAACTGATCCATCAATCAAACAATGTCGGATGATCTTCTTCCATTTTTCGAATGATGGTCATCATAAGTGCTTCCCTGATAAACTTGGATTTATTCTGCACTTTATATTTTGAAATATAGCGAATTAATGCTTTATTTTCTTCATCATTTAGGGTGAAAATCTGTCGGTGAGTACGCAATGAATTACGTTTTGATACCAGGTTTGTTGTTTTTTTTGCCATAAGGGGTCATTATTCCGTACAAAAATAATATTATCCTTTTAGAATTAACGGAAATAAATCAAAAAACTGTATTTTTGAAAAAATTTTTATTGATTCATCTAATTTTATAACATTTAAAGACCCTGATTTTTAATTTCCACCATGTTTACCGGAAAATTTTAATACTACATAGATTTTTTTAATACTTTACTTCATGGCTGAACATAATGAATTGGGCAATTTGGGTGAAGAAAGAGCCCAGGCCTATTTAACTGAAAAAGGTTTTCTAATTCGCCATTGCAACTGGCATTTTGGGAAACTGGAACTTGATATAGTTGCCGAGAAAGATGATATGCTGGTCATAGTGGAAGTAAAAACCCGCAGTACTGAAACATTTGAACATCCCGAGGAGGCAATAACAAGTCAAAAAATACGGAATATTGTCAACGCTGCCCACGAATACATTTTACTAAATGACTGGCAGGGAGAAACACGTTTTGATGTTATTTCAGTGATTCCACACGGACAATCATTTAACCTTGAACATATTGAAGATGCTTTTTTATCTCCAGCCTATTAATTTATGCATGGATATAAAAAAGTATTTCTTACAATTTCAAGGGGGATAGGTATCTTTTTTATTCTCCTGTTTTCAATCAAATTAAAATATTTTTTATAATATGATTATTTATATTTTGTGTCTAAAATTGTTTGCGTACTTTTGCACTTTGAAAGACAGAATAAATTCAACCGTTTTTCACTGTTAGTTTAATAAAAAACAACTCAAAATGAAAACATTAGAAAAAAGTGTAGCTGAGAAACTATTGAAAATTAAAGCCGTAAAATTGCAACCCAATAACCCTTTTGTATGGGCATCGGGATGGAATTCACCCATATATTGTGACAACCGCAAAACTCTTTCATATCCTCAAATACGCAGTTATATAAAAATAGAACTGGCGAGGTTGATTCTGGAATTATATCCTGAAGTAGAAGTGATTGCCGGTGTGGCAACCGGAGCCATTGCCCAGGGCGCCTTAGTAGCCGATGCTTTGGGTTTACCTTTTGTATATATACGCCCTACTCCAAAAGATCACGGCCTGGAAAATATGATAGAAGGCGATTTACGTCCAAAACAAAAAGTAGTGGTTATAGAAGATCTGATATCAACAGGAGGCAGCAGTTTAAAAGCAGTTGAAGCCATTCGGAACGATGGATCAGAAGTTCTTGGAATGGTAGCCATATTTACTTACGGATTCCCGGTTGCCGATCAGAAATTCAAGAAAGCGAAAGTAAAACTAACTACCTTATGTACCTATGACGCTGTTTTGTCAGAGGCACTTTCTACAAATTACATATCGGTTGATGACATTGAAACGCTTCAGGAATGGAGACAAAATCCGTCAACCTGGCGAATCGAATTATAATACTTATTCTTTCTGAACATATCAATATCGCTTGTCCGGCTAATTTTAACCGGATTAAACATTATATGTAGTGAAATTGCATTCATTATGATCACCCATGGGCACACATACGAATGCCTGTGTTTACTGATTAAATTACAAATAGCTATCTTGTAAATATAAAAATATGACTACATACGAAAGCGATATTAAAGCCATTTCCTCGAACGAAGAAGTGGTTTTTGGTATACTAAGCGACCTGAATAATCTCAAAGACATATTGGAACAGACAACTTTATCGGGAAAAGTAAAAGACCTGAAGTTCCAATCGGACAGTTGCAGTTTCAAGGTGGAAGGATTTGGTAAAATGGGCTTTAAAATCATAGAGCGAGAACCTTTTAAAACGATAAAACTGGTTTCAGAAAACGCACCTGTTGAAATCACAGTCTGGATACAACTCATTAAAGGTTCGGATACAGTCACACAAATGAAACTGACCCTTAAATCGGATTTACCGGTCATGATTAAAATGATGATCGATAAAAAACTGAAAGAAGGTATTAATCTGATTGCTGATTTGTTGGCCAAGGCTCTTTCAAAATAAAGACCAATATCTGATCAGTTAAATTATATGAAAAATCAGTCAGGCTCTGAGATTGGATTTTGTACCGGAATCTACAGTTATCAGATGAATTCAACAGTGCCTATAATGATGTAATAATAAAAAATATGACAAAACTTTGGGAAAAAAGTACGCAGGTCAATGCTAAAATTGAAGCATTTACCATCGGAAAAGACCGTGAGATGGATGTCTACCTGGCTAAGTACGATGTGCTTGGCTCCATGGCTCATATACGGATGCTGGAATCAGTCGGTTTGTTGCAGAAGGATGAATTGGAGAGTTTACTCAAAGAGCTAAAGTGTATTTATCAATTAGCCGACGAAGGTAATTTTACAATCGAAAGTGGAGTGGAAGATGTGCATTCACAGGTAGAAATGTTGCTCACACGAAAATTAGGTGATGTCGGCAAAAAAATACACAGCGGTCGTTCGCGTAACGACCAGGTATTACTGGATTTAAAACTTTTTACCCGTGCTAAACTTGAAAAAATCACAACTGCTGTTACCGGTTTATTTGACGTACTAATTGCCCAGAGTAACCGATACAAAGATGTATTACTTCCCGGATATACCCATTTACAGGTTGCTATGCCTTCATCTTTCGGTCTTTGGTTTGGAGCCTATGCTGAAAGCCTGGCAGATGATCTGCAACTTCTGTTATCCGCCTGGAAAATAACAAACCGGAATCCACTTGGCTCAGCAGCCGGATATGGATCATCTTTCCCACTCGATCGACAATTAACTACTGATTTATTAGGATTTGACTCCATGAATTATAATGTAGTGTATGCTCAAATGGGACGGGGGAAAATGGAACGTACCGTTGCAAATGCATTGGCTAGTGTGGCAGCTTCTGTTGCAAAACTGGCTTTTGATGCCTGCATGTACACATCTCAGAATTTCGGATTTATCCGTCTTCCGGATGAATTCACCACCGGATCGAGCATCATGCCTCATAAGAAAAATCCGGATGTTTTCGAACTGACACGTGCCAAATGCAATAAAATACAATCTCTTCCCCAACAAATCATGATGATAACCAACAATTTACCATCCGGTTATTTCCGCGATTTGCAAATCATCAAAGAGCTTTTTATTCCTGCATTTGGAGAACTGACCGATTGCCTTCAAATGACTGCCTTAATGATGGCTCAGGTAGAAATTAATACTGAAATCCTGAAAGATTCACGCTATGATTATCTTTTCAGTGTCGAGGAAGTAAATCGTCTGACTTTGTCCGGAACGCCATTCCGAGATGCTTACAAACAAGTAGGACTTGAAATTGAAGCCGGGAAATTCAAACCGGATAAGACGGTGCATCATACTCATCAGGGAAGTATTGGGAACTTATGCAATAAAGAAATTTGTTCGTATAAAGATGAAATTATGACCCTTTTTACTTTTGATAAAGTACATCAGGCAGAAAAGGAATTATTGAGATAAAGACCTGTCTAAGCATTCAGAAGCCCCAATTTGTAGATACAAATTGGGGCTTCTGACTTTTAACATCTATCCCGTATTACATCCACCACCTGAGAATATTAAAACTCTAAGATCCAATCATTCATACTGACTATTCAACAATATCATTCCATTCATTCCCGTTGAACTCTTTAAGCGAATTTATTTTTTATTCATTCATTTTAGCCGCATCTTTTTAAAGCATTTTTTTTCACGACAGGAAAAGAGTACATCGCTTTCATTTACGGATATACATTTTTAATCATGTTAAAACTTATAATTTAAACAATTTATTTTTAATATTACGACTTAATTATTATATTTGCAAAACATTCGTTTTTTTTATATAATTAATTAATAGACTTCATTTATTTATTCATTTACATGTCAGGCTATTATAGTTTTTTAATATTGAAATAAATTTAAACATATTATATAATTATCACAAAATAACCAATTTATGAAATTCTCTATTTTCCTTCAAAAATGCCTGATTACAGCATGTATTTTTAGTATGTCTCAATCCGGATGGGCACAAAAGGCTCCGATGAAATATGGCAAAGTGGATAAAGCCGATCTGGAAATGAAAGTATATCCGCTTGATTCAACGGCTTCAGCAGTCGTATTGTGTGATTACGGATATTTTGATTCAAACCAAATGCAATTTGTACATCAAATGCGAATAAAAATACTGAAAGAAGAAGGGAAAGATCAAGGTAATATCAGGGTACCGGCCTCTGAAAAAACAACAGTGAAAGGTCAGACTGTCAATTTGGAAAACGGTGTGCCTGTCATATCCAAACTGACAAAGGAAGGAATCTTCATAGATAAAATTACTAAAAATATATATCAGGCCAGAGCTGCCATGCCAAATGTAAAAGTAGGTTCAGTCCTTGACATAGAGTTTTATTTTCAGGGGTTGCCTTCCTATTGGAATTTTCAGCAAAGGATTCCCGTCAGATGGAGTGAATTAATCCTGGAAGAGAGTATCTATTTTTCATTTCGTAAAAACAGTACAGGATATATTCCACTTGCAGAATCAACCAATGACCGATGGGTTGCTAAAGATGTTCCTGCATTTAAATCAGAATCATACATCAATAACTATGAAAATTACCTGTCCAGGTTTAATATTGAAATCTCAAGCATTCATATTCCCGGAAATTTATATAAAGATTATGCCACAACCTGGGAGGCAGTAGCCAAGACATTGCAGGATGATGAAGATTTTGGCGGACAGTTAACTTCCTTCAGTTTTTATCTGAACGGAATTGAAAAAGAAATTAAATCTTCGTCCACTACTCCGGAAGAAAAAATGGCAAAAGCCTATAATGCTATAAAAAAAATAAAATGGAACAAAGAAGAATCCATTTGGGTTTCTAAAAACGGGTTAAGTAATGCTTTTAATAAAAAAATCGGAAATGAAGCAGATATAAACCTGAATCTGGTATTATTACTGCGTAAATTAGGGATTACTGCCAATCCAATGGTATTAAGCACCCGAGATAACGGATTATTGCCCCCATACTCCGTCAGCCTGGACAGATTAAATTATGTAGCGGTTCATGTAGTCATTGGTGATAAGACTTATCTGCTGGATGCAACAGATGACAATTTACCATTAGGGATTTTACCTGAACGGACTATAAACGGGAAAGGGATGGTTATAAAGAAAGATACTCAGGAATGGATTGATTTAACTCCTGTAAAAAAGGATAAAGATGTTTCGATTTTTAATTTGAAACTTTCAACTGATGGTACTATAAAAGGCGATTGGGGTAAATCAACCATTGATTATGGCGCGTTGGATCAACGCAACGAGTATAAAACATTTAACAGTGAAGATGACTATCTAAAATCTATTGAGAGCAAACACATTGGATTGTCCATTGAAAACTATAAAATATCAGGGATTGACAGTCTTCAACTACCTTTAAATGAAAAATTCACAATAAATTTAAAGAATAAGACAACTAAAACAACTAATCAAATATTCATTAACCCAATTCTGTTTGATAAATTTACTGAGAATCCTTTTAAAGCTGAACAAAGAGTCTATCCGGTAGATTTCACAACTTCCATAGAAAAAACACAGATATTAAATTTAGAAATTCCGGATGGATATGCCATTGAAGAATTGCCTAAAAATGTCAAAATGACCCTACCTGAAAACACGGCCAGCTTTCAAATGCTATCAACCAGTGCAGAAAATAAAATTCAGGTGTTGTTTAAACTTCAAATTAATAAATCTGTTTTTTACCAGGCAGAATATACCGGATTAAAATCATTTTTTGATGAATTGGTGAAGAAACAATCCGAAATGATCATCATCAAAAAAATCTGACCTCATGTACAAAATATTTTGTTTTTGCTTTGTTTTAATATTATCAGTCGGTGTTTTATCAGCCAAAGAATTAAAATATCCTGTTAGTGAAATTCCAGCATCGTTGAAAGAAAACGCACATACCGTGATGCGTCTGCAGGAGATGGAAATAGAGATTAAATCTGAAAAATCCGCACTTGTTACGATTACGGAAGTACGAACCATTCTCAATAAAAACGGAGAAAGAAATTGCTATTTCGCCGAATCATATGATTCAATGAATAAAATATTTAATTTAAAAGGGAAAGTCTACGATGAAACAGGGAAACAAATCAAAAGCTTTAACGCTGACGATGTGATCGACAGGAGTGGTATAAGTGGCTATTCCCTGTTCGAAGATAACAGGATTAAAACAATAGATCCGAAATATCTGACCTATCCGCTGACCGTTGAGTATTCCTATCAAATCGATAAGAAACAAACCTTTTATTTACCATCCTGGAGTCATGACGCAGAAAATACTTCCTTTGAAAATTCCAGACTTACTGTTAAAACACCTATAGGTTATTCTTTCCGCTACAAGGAATACAATTTGTCGAGTGGTGTTTTAAAGTCCACCGTTGAAGGAAAAGACTGTTATACCTGGACTTTGAGCAATCTGAAAGCAAGGACAGATGAACCTATGTCATCCATTACCAAGCCGGCATGTCCGTTGGTTCGATTGGCTCCCAATAAATTTGAAGTGGGTGAAACGAAAGGGTCCTGTGAAAGTTGGAAAGAAATTGGAATTTGGGAAACCACTTTACTCGAAAACAAAGACAAACTTCCTGAAACTACAATTTTGAAGATGAAAGAAATTACAGCTAACTGTAAAACTGATTTTGAGAAAGTAAAAACTGTGTATGAATATATGCAACAAAAAACTCGTTTTGTCAATATTCAGATTGGAATCGGTGGATGGCAACCTTTTGAAGCAAGTATCGTAGACAAATTTTCATATGGTGATTGCAAGGCATTATCGAACTACACAAAATCGTTATTAAATTCAATCGGTATAAAATCATATTATACTTCGGTAAACGCCGGATCTTCAAGTGATATTATTGATGAATCATTTCCTTCAAATCAATTTAATCATATTATAGTATGCGTACCACTTGAAAAAGATACTATTTGGCTTGAATGTACTAACCAAAGAAAGCCCTGTGGATTTAATGGCGATTTCACTGACGACAGGCAAGTGTTGCTGGTGGATGGTGATAATAGTCGACTGGTCCACACCCGGATTTACTCAGCGAACGAGAATAGCATTAACAGGCATTCCAATGTAAACCTGACAGATGAAATTTCAGGGAAAGCTGAAGTTAATACTTTATACAAAGGGCTGTGTTATGATAACATTCTGCCTATCTATTATGCAGACAATGCAGACAAAAAGAAGATAGTTACGCAACGCATTGAGCTTCCATCATTTACGTTAGACAAATTCCTATATACCGAAAACAGGAGTCAACATCCAACCTTCAATGAGGATCTTAGCATTACTGTATCCAATTACATTCATAAAATCGGGAAAGAAGTCACTTTACTTCCACTTAATTTTATGAATAAACTGACATCAATCCCCGAAAAGGTACGTAACCGGAAAACAGATATGTGTATTCGAAGACCATATATGGAAAATGACACAGTTGTTTATCAGTTACCTACCGGTTTTCAGGTGTCTGAATTACCTGAAAAAGTGGATATCAGCAATAAATTTGGTAAATACACTTCGAATGCTTCCCAACAAGGTAACTCCATCACCTACTACCGTCATTTTGAATTATTAAAAGGAGAATATCCACCGGAGTCCTATATAGAATTCAGGGAGTTTTTAGAAAAAGTGTCTACGGCTGATGAAGTTGTTGCTAATTTAAAAAGGACAGGGAATGTAGCAACCATTCAATAATGCTTTATTCCAATAAAAATTTAAAAGGAATATAGTATTTCATAATAAAGGCAACATATCGAATAATGTTGCCTTTGTATGAATTATACTGACATTTATTTAACATCTGAGTTGGAGGGAATTAAAAAACACGATCATGTATTGAATTGCCGGTTGATTGAATTTCAATAGCCTGCATTAAATGTATTCATGATCTTTCAGGTTACTGATTTTCATTTATAGTGTTGGACCGGACAGGTATTAAAGATCGATACTATAAATAGACTTTCAAAATACGACCTTGTTAAAATTGAATGAAGAGAATTATCTGATGAAAAAAGGTTAAGCGGTACAGTCAATGCAAAATTACGAGTTGAATTTGTATCCTCTGTTTTTTAGGTTTAGGCTAAGAGGACAAATATCATATGTTCACTACACTATACTTTACCCGAGAAAGACTATACCGCTTAATAACCTTTATTTTATTGTGATTTTAAATTGTATTAGAAAAAACAAAACAAAGATTCAGATTTGAAATAAATGCTTATGAAAGATACTTTACAAAGTTGAAAAACATCATTGAGTGTGACTAAAAAAGCACTTATTCTCCCGCTAAATTAATCATAAGACCCAGAATGACCAAATTAAATTTCAATTATTTTTGGACATTGCATTTTACAGTACGTTGATTGATATGCTATTAAGTTTTGTTAATCCTCTTTTTTTGGACATTGAGTATTTTGCGTTAATTTTTTTACAAAAAAACGTATAAAGTGAGCAAAGTCTTCGAGAAAAACTAATATTGGTGAGTCAGATTGATTTCGTTTATGAGATATGAATCCAATTCTTTGGTTGATTTCAGGTTCAGTTTATGTGCCAGACGTTGTTTTAATTTATACAAGCTATCAGAGGATGCTTCAAGCAACACCATTCTGTCAGCATGAGGTATATCAAGTAGCTGCATACAACACCAGGTAATTTCTTTGTGGGAAATGGAAGGACATTTTGAAACTAATTTGTCAACTATATTATTAAATGTATGGTTCATTTCCAGTTTAAAATCATCCCAATCATCCAGGCTTAAAGCCTTCTGATACATCTTTTTATCAAGGATATCCCGCTCCGGTGGAGAAGATTTTTTCCTAATTTCGGTTTGCAGTAGTCGTATATCTGTTATATTTTTGGATAAACTTTTACTATAGAGTTTTTGGTTATTAGTTAGTTCGTGTTTTGACACATTCAATTGATCTTTTTTAATCTTGTTGAGTTTATACAGAACTAATGCAAAATAAATGGAAAGAATTAAAATGATTATCAAAACCGAAATAACAAGTATCACATTTTGTTTTATTTTCAACGTACTCTGATCAGTATTGTGGAGATTTTCGAGAACATCAATTCTGGTATGTGTATTAATCTGTAGAACGGAGTCGGAAAATACCTGATATTGAATCATATATTTTTTCATTTGATAAATGTCTTTTCTCAGATATGCAACATTTACTAAAATCCTGTAGCATTCTTTTTTAGTGTAGAAACCGGCTTCATTGTTAAGGGCAATATTTGCATATTTATTTGCTTCATCATACTGTTCCAAATCAAACATCACATCTGCTAAACAGTAGTTACGAATGGCATAGTTGGTGCTTCTATATGGATATTGTAAACTTTTACGAAGATAAAACTGTGCTGAATCTAATTGCTTATTAACATGAAAATTAACTCCCATTTCCTGAAATGCAGCGCCAACTAAAATAGAATCTTTCATTTTGTAAATTGCCTTTTTAAAATATAGTTGAGCAACTCTGCTGTTTTTTCTAATACTATAATTTCTTCCGATAGATAATAAAACAAAACCGGATACAATTCTATCCCCTGAATAATTCAAACAAACAAGTGAAGACTGATATTTTTTCAATGCTTCTGAAAAATTCGATTGGAAAGAATAGACATCTCCCATATCAGAATAAATCCTACCAAGCAAATAATAATTTTTTGTATTCTGGAGACAATCAAGGGCTTTCAGATACATACCTGTAGCATCAGCATATCGCTGTTCATGCTTGAACATATGACCTTTGTAAAAGTAACATCCTGCCAACTTTATATTATCATTTACACTTTTGAAATAGCTGATTGAAAAGTTGATAACTGAATCAGGTTGCATTTTCTTATCGGTTCTTTCCAATGCATTAAATAAGAGCAATCCGAATAAAGCACGGTTGTAATTTTTCTGATATTTCTCTGGTTTCAGTTTCTGGAGGATATTCAACGCAGAATCAGGATGAGTTTCTATGATACGCTCAGCAACAATCATTTCGGTTGGAACAGATGTACATCCAACCAACCAATAACAAATTAAGAAATACAAAAACAGGTGTTTATAATTCATTCTTAATCCGGTATTATCATTAAAACTAAACAACTATACAACTATTTAATGATTTCAACCATGCTTTATTTAATGAAGCACCTAAAATCAACTGGTATTTAAAGATTATTTGCCTTAAAAAAGTTGAAGATCATATGCCTTTAAGGATAACACACATGTTGATGAATAGTGTGTAAAAGAATAAGACAAATGTAGTTTCAAAAGTTGTAGAACAAAATTAATTGAGAGAATTTACTTAACCATTGCTCCTTTAAACAATGGAAATCATATCAATAAGAAAAATCAGTCATTGATAGCTGTTAAATCTTTCAGAAAAAAGTCAAGATCTTTTGTTGTTTTCAAATTCAGTTTATGCGCCAGACGCTGTTTCAGCTTATATAAGCTATCGGATGTTGAATCCAATAACAACATTCTATCTGCATGCGGGATATCCAGCAAATGCAAACAACACCAGGTAATTTCTTTATGAGTGATGGAAGGATATTTCGAATTTAAAGTGACAACTATATTATTGAATGCATGATTCATTTCCCGTTTAAAATCTTCCCAGCTATCTATATGCAAAACCATATGATACAACTCTTTATCCAGTCTTTCCCGATCTTCAGCTGACGCATTTTTGCGTGATTCGGTTTGTAAAATTCGGCTATCTTCTAATTTTTTTAATAACCGTTGGCTTACGAATTCTTGTTTAATACTCAATTGTTGTTTAAAAATCGACAACTGTTCCTTTTTAAGTTTATTTCTTTTATACAGGAATAAAACTAATGTAGAGGAGATCAGCAATATAAAAATCAGACTTAATACAATCAGGATCATGTTACTTTTTGTAATCTTAACTTCCTGAGTTGAGTTATGTAGTTTTTCAAGAACTGTAGTTTTGGTTTGTGATTTAATTTTTTGGATGGAGTCTGTACAATCCTGATAAAGGGCCAGGTAAATACCCATTTGTTTAATGTTCTTTCGTGTATATTCAATGTTCACCAATATTCTGTAACAATCCCGTTGGGTATAAAAATTGGCGGGGTATTTTAATGCAGTAGTGGCATAGATAAATGAAGAATCAGTTTTTTCTAAGTCAAATAGCAAATCAGATAAATTACAGTTTCGAATCGAGAAGCTGGTGCTCCTGTAAGGATATTTTAAACTCTTCTTAAGATAATACCGAGCAGAATCATATTGTTTATTCCAATAATAATTACTACCCATTTCCTGATAAACCGAACCCGACAATAATGAATCATTTGTATTAAGAAGAGCTGTTTTAAAATATCGTTGTGCCGTTTTATACTTTCTCATAAAATGATATGTCCTTCCAACAGAGAGAATGACAAATTTTTCACTCATTTTATTCCCGACCCTGTGAAAACAGTCAAGTGAGATTTTAAATTTATTCAGTGATTCTTTATAATCCGATTGGATGGCACAAATATCCCCCATATCGGAATAAATTTCACCCAATAATTCATACTCTTTTATATTTTTAAGACAATCAAGTGCTTGTAGATATAATGCTGTAGCTTTATCATAATGTTGAGCATGTTTGAATATATGGCCCTTTAAAAAATAACATCTTGCTAAATAAAGTTTTTCACTATGATTTTGGTAATAATTTATAGAAAAGTCAATCATTGTATCAGGCTGGTTATTCATGTCATTTTTTTCAAATGACTGAAACAGAAGCAAGCCATACAAAGCGCGATTGGATTTGAAGTTGTATTTTTCTGGTTTTAGATGTTGTAAAATATTCAATGCTGAATCAGGATGAGCATCCATTATTCGTTCAGCAATTTTCAACTCAACAGGTACAGTAGTACAACCGAAGACCAAAAAACATAAAATGAAAAGTAACATCCTGATTTTAAATTGCATAATTTATAATTCATTATGCATAATTCAAAATCAAGAACTGGAAATTATGCGTTGAAATGCAAAATTACAAAATTAAATTCAATATTAATCCTTTTCAGATGTAATATGAATCAGCTCCAATTTAAATTCACAGGAATCAATGACCGGGTGAATACGACTATTCTCAAAAATATCAGGCTTTACAAAGCCATCGTCTGAAAGCTATTCCGCATGCCGGTTCACTGACAATTTTATGATGAACAGATGCATCATCAATCCGTACGGTATTCATCGAGCTTTCCGATAATTGATTCAACAAACTAACAGGTTTATAGGTTTCGTGATTTTCGTCCTTTTCACCTAATATATCAACTGAAGTTTTTGCCACAGCCTGATACAGATCGTTTCCATGTGTAATGGATACGTTTACCCAATTAATATTCGGATTCCATTTCCCCCCGATTAGAGCTCCTTTAATGGACGAACGCATATTCACCAGACCTGTATTCACATTATAGCCCGAAAGCACCAGATCGGCCGATTTCCGGTTGAAACGGGTAATTATATCGATCATAGTGTCCCTGTCAATTGACACACCTTCTTTTAATAATTCATTCACAATATCCGCTGTGTTTATATTGCCTTTTATAACTACCTGTGCGTTATATTCAGTAGGGTCGACTGTCAGTTGATCTTTTTTCAACCATATTTTTAATATATTCTTCATCTGATCATGTTTTACATGTAATAATACCAACTACGGAATTAAAAAAAATAATTAACAACGTGGTGACATATCAAGTCACCACGTTATTAAAAATTAGTTACAATAGAAAACTACCAATTAATTTAGTAGAACCATAGGAAAACTTTAAAGAGTATTTGCCACTACCTAAGTCTTCAATAGGAATAATTAATTCCGAACTGGTAAATGTGTCAACAACATTTTGATAAACTATATTTCCGCTATGATCAACAATAGAAATATAAACTGTACCTACCGAAGTTCCAAAGTCAACTACTAAATCAGTTCCAATAATATCTGCATAAACTGGAATAAATACTTTTGAACTTACTGACATAGTTCTGGCTGAAGATAGAATGTTTGGCTGCAATCCGGTACCATCATCTTTTCTAAGAATAATATCTGCATTTGCAAATACAAGTTGAGTTGAGAATACACAAAATAATGCAATAAAAAGGCCTGAAAACCTCAAGTTAATTTTTTTCATAAAATAATAATTATAGTGTGAACATAGGGTTATGGGATCCTAAACAGGGTATCCTTTATGGTGCTAAGTTAGGTATAGAACATCACTATACCAAATTTTGAGGCAAAATAAATTAGGACACGTCATTTTTTATCCTATTGGTTTGTAGCAATTTAAACAAAATAAATCAATTATTTTTAGGACACGTTTTTTGAGGGGTAAAATAGGGTATAAAAAAGGGGGGTCTGTTTGTGTAAAAAGATGAAAATCAAAAATAGAACGTTTATTGGCGTGCCGATTTTTCTTTTAATAAAAAGTCGAGTTCTTTGGTGCTTTTCAAATTCATTTTTTGAGTCAACCTTGATTTTAATTTATATAAACTGCCGGGACGGCTTTCAAGGATTAATGCCATATCCTGATTTGGAATATCCAGTAAAAAAAGGCAACACCAGATTAATTCTTTATGAGTAAGATCAGAATAATTGCTTTCGAGTGTTACGATTATATTGTTGAACGTTTTATTCATCAAACGTCTGAAAGCATCCCAATCATTTAAATGAAGACAATTATTGTATAATTCTTTATCCATTTGATCACGTTGAAGAGTGCTGGCTTTCTTATAAGCCGAGGACTGAGATATTCTGGTTTCATGAATCTGGTGAATAAGGCTCTCTATGAAAAGGTTCTTCTTCTCATTGAGTTGAACTCCTACCTCTACTAATTGAACTTCAACCTCTTCCAATTGTTTCTCTTTGCCTAAACTTCTTTTACGTAAGCGATACACTATGAAAAGACTTAAAAAAATTATTAAAGGAATAGTGCAACCAAGAATTATCAGGAAGTGCCTGGATTTACTAAAAGCACCATTTGTCTGATGCAAGTCTTCCAACACAGTTGTCTTGGTTTGTGTTTCAATTCTCCGGACTGAATCAGTACAATCCTGATATTTTGCCAAATAGACAGCCATTTGTTTAAAATCTTTAAGACTGTATTCTGTATTTGCCAATATCCGGTAACAATCCCGTTGATTATAAAAAGTAGATGGGTATTTTAATGCTAATGTAGCGTACTGAAATGCAGAATCATATTGATTAATATCAAAAAACATATCAGCCAGACTAAAACATCTAATTGCATAGTTTGTACCTTTGTATGGATATTTTAAGCTTTTTCTCAAAAAATATTGGGCTGAATCATACTGTTTTATTAAATTGCTAGTAATACCTTTCTCCTGGTAAGCAGACCCTTGAACCAGTGAATCAGTTGTTTGTGAAAGTGCAATATTATAATATTCTCTTGCTTTTTTGAAATCTTTCAAAAAACAATACATTCTCCCTATGTCAATTAATTTATAACAAGCATCAATTGTATCGCCATCCTGATTAAAGAATTCTTTTGCTTTTTGATATTTAATAAGAGATTCATTATAATCATGTTGAAAAGAACAAATATCACCCATGTCGGAATAAATCTTTCCTAATAAATTAAAATCCTTATTATTCTGAATTAAATCTAAAGTTTTTAGATATAACAATGTAGCATCATCAAACCGCTGAGCTTTTTTATATAATTGTGCTTTATAGAAATATCCTAAAGCCAGGTGTGGTTTATCATTGATTCTCTGATAATAATTAACTGAAAAATTTATTACTGAATCAGGTTGTAACGGTTTATTGTTTTTTTCCAGTGCCTGAAAGAGCAACAAACCATACAGGGCTCTGTCAGCGGAAGACATCATCATACTACCCGTATGCATATGCTGAAGAATATGCAACGCCGAATCAGGATCTGTTTCCATAATCCGTTCGGCCGTTTTTATCTCGTTGGGCATAAGGGAACAGCCGTACATAAATATACAGCTGATGATAAATACCCAATAACGATAAAATGGTGGCATGTTTTGAATTTAAAATATCTCTTGCAAAAGTACGTATTTGTTTTCACTTAAAACTCTCTTCAAAGCAGTATAAGAAAGGAAAACTTGTTAATTTATTACTTTAAATTTCTTAACTTTATCATTTATCGAATTCAATTAAACCCTATATCAGGCAGTTCAACCCGGGTTTAATGAATCTTTTTTTATAACCTGTATTTATAATTCATTCAGGTATTATTTCAGGGCATATACTTACAGTATTTCATTTTTATAAATTACAATCAATTGAGCAGGATATTTTTGGAGTCAGAATTTATCCGACAACATAATACGAATCTGTAAAATCTCTTGTAACAAATTTAACTCAACCTGGCATATCCCTGATTTCTGATAAGAATCAACCTGGACATCAAAACTATTCCTGCTCTGAAATCCGACATCAACTAAATGTGTAAATCTATTTTATGGAGAATGATCGTTGTTTTATGCAACTGCAAGCGTAAAAATACTTATTTTTATTCCGGGAACTTCCAGCAATGCCATTACACAGGCTTCAAGGGTGGAGCCGGTAGTCAGAACATCGTCAATCAACAAAACATATTTCCCTTCGAGGTCACTTTTATCACTTAATTCAAATATTCCTTCCGTATTTTCATACCTTTCGAATACTGATTTGCTGGTTTGAGTAGCATTTTCGCGTATCCGTCTAAGCGATGTGGTATCCACCGGCTTTTGAAAAATGGCAGATATTCCTTTTCCGATCCATTCGCTTTGATTGTACCCCCTTAATTTGTATTTTTTGGGATGAAGTGGAACAGGAATAATCAAATCAACAGAGGTAAAATCGGGGGAATCCAGTAAATCAATGGCAGCATATTTCCCCAACAACTCGCCTACTTCCTTATTCCCCTGGTACTTTAGTAGGTGTAATAATTTTTGAAAAGAAGATCCCTTTTGAAAAAAGAAATAAGAAGTTGCCCGATGAACGGGCACTTTACCCCAAAACCTCTTTTCAATGGGATTATCTTCAATTAAATGATAATTTGTTCGTGGGATATCATGTAAACATGAAAGACACAGTTGGTTTTCATTTTTCTGTAAATGAATGCCACAGATAACACATAAATCGGGAAACATCAGATTAATAAAATCATCGAATGGATTGAATTTCATAAAAGCCTCCTTATCACCTTCCGAACAGGTGGGTATTAATATTTTCACAAAAAGGATTCGTTACAACCTGGATTTCCACATAGGACCACAATATATTGCGACAGGTATCAGGTACTGATTAAAAGGAAAACTTTTGGGACAAAAATCAACAATCCAACAATCACTGAAATAATGGCACAGATTAAAACAGCTCCGGCAGCAATATCTTTTGCTTTCCCAGCAAGGGGATGCTGCTCCGGAGAAGCCAGATCAACGACATTTTCAATCGCCGTATTGAACATTTCAGCCCCGACAACCAATCCGATGCAAAGCAGACAAAACATCCATTCAGTTTTACTGATACCAAAAGCAATCCCGCATATTATTACCAGTGAAGTGATACCAATATGGATCTTCATATTTGCTTCCGTGCCAAACACACTATAAATCCCCCGGAAAGCATATCCAAAACTTTGCAGTCTTTTCTTCATAATTCATTGTTAAGGTAAATTGAACACAAATAAAGTGAAAAAAATGCAGATAAAGCATCTTTTTATGCAAAAAAATCTCACAAACCGTAGAGTTTGTGAGATTTTTGTATAAATAACTAATTTTTATAATACTATACTTTCACACGTTCGACATATGAACCGTTACGGGTATCAACACGAATCGTTTCGCCTTCGTTAATAAACAGTGGCACCCTAACGGTGGCGCCTGTTTCAACTGTAGCAGGTTTTGTTGCGTTTGTAGCAGTATCTCCTTTTAGTCCGGGTTCAGTATACGTAATCAACAGAGCAACCTGTACCGGAAGATCAACAAATAAGATCGTTTCAGATTGTGCGTGAATGACCACTTCACAGATCATGCCTTCTTTCAAAAAATCAACTCCATTGATAATGTCCTTATTCACAGAAACCTGCTCGTAATTTTCATTATTCATGAAGTTATAGCCCATATCGTCTTTATACAGAAACTGGAATTCACGACGTTCAATTCGTATATCTTCAATTCTCACTCCTGAATTAAACGTTTTATCAAATGTTCTCCCGGTAATAACATTCTTCATTTTAGTTCGTACAAAAGCGGGACCTTTTCCCGGTTTAACATGAAGAAACTCGGTGATCACATAATATTGACCATCAATATCGAGGCACATTCCATTTTTAATATCTGCAGTAGTAGCCATAAAACAATTTACAATTTAAAAAATTTACAATTTACAATTAGATGTCCGGTTATCGCAATACGCGGGTAAAACACTCAACTATATGGATTTCAAGTCGATTCATACAATTTAGCTTGCAAAAGTACGATTTAAATTTTGAATATCAAAATAATGAATCAATCAGTAAGTTAAGAAAAAAGCCTTTACTTTTCAGCAAAGGCTTTTTTAATTCGTTTAAGTTTTCATTTTATTTTTCATTCCGTTTTTGAACGTTGTAAAATATCTTCATTTGATTGCCCAGTATTTTGGTAAAACCTTTTACATCATCGGCACTCCAGGCACGATTCATTTCACCGTATTCCCCAAAATCCGTTTTCATAAGATCAAACGTACTTTCAACACCTACCAGCGTATATCCGTATGGACGAAGTTTGACAATCACGGTACCTGATACATTTTGTTGAGAACTCTGAAGGAACTGCTCAATATCCCTCATAACAGGCTCCAGGTATTGTGCCTCGTGCAAGAACATACCATACCAGTTTCCCAATTGGTCTTTCCAGTATTGCTGCCATTTGGTCAGCGTATGTTTTTCCAGCATTTTATGGGCATTGATAATCAATAAAGGTGCTGCAGCCTCAAATCCTACCCTTCCTTTTATTCCTATGATCGTGTCGCCGATATGCATGTCCCGTCCAATACCGAACTTGCCGGCTATTTCTTCCAGTTGATTGATCAAAACAACTTTATTTGAATTCTTCTGACCATTCACCGCACAAATTTCGCCTAATTCAAATTCAATGGTAACTTCTTCTTCGCCCTGCTTTTCAACCTGGCTTGGGTATGCTTCCTCCGGTAAAGTCTGCTCCGATTTCAAGGTTTCTTTCCCGCCGATACTTGTTCCCCACAATCCTTTGTTGATTGAGTATTCCATTTTTTTAAAGTCAGCGTCAAAACCATGATCTTTCAGGTAATTGATTTCATACTCACGGGTCAATTCCAAATCACGTGTAGGAGTGAGTATTTTTATTTCAGGAGCCAACACATCAAAAGTCAGGTCGAAACGCACCTGATCATTCCCGGCACCTGTACTCCCATGAGCCACAAAATCAGCACCAATTTCCTTGGCATAATTGATTATGGCAATTGCCTGAAAAATGCGTTCGGAACTTACAGATATCGGGTAAGTACCATTTCGCAACACATTACCGAAAACCATGTATTTGATACTCTTTTCATAATACTCCTGGGTAACATCCAGTGCTACGTGGCTAACTGCCCCAAGCCGGAAGGCTTTGTCTTCAATAACAGCCAAATCCTTTTCACTAAATCCGCCTGTGTTTGCTACAGCCGTATACACATCATACCCTTTATCCTCTGACAAATATTTTGCACAAAACGAGGTGTCCAAACCGCCACTGAAAGCTAAAACTACTTTTTGTTTCATATATTTTTTATTTAAAGCAATATCCGTTTAAAATTCCATTCATGGATTAATTTAAAAGAACCCGCATTACCTGTTTACTTCATCAACTTTTTCTACTTAATAACTTAATTAACCAATTAACTAATCTACCAATTATCTAATTAACCAATCAACCAATTAACTAATCAACCAATTATCTAATTAACCAATCAACCAATTAACTAATCAACCAATTAACTAATTAACCAATCAACCAATTAACCTCCCGATAGCTATCGGGATAACCAATCTACCAATTAACCAATCAATCAACGTCCTCTTTCTTTTCTTCCACGGCCGGATCGTACAGCATACCCGTACACAAACAATGCCTGCGTTCGGTACGTTGTAAAATATCATAGTTTACACAACTCTGACAACCTTTCCAGAATGCTTCGTCAGTGGTTAGTTCCGAAAAAGTAACGGGTTTATACCCCAGTTCGGAATTTATTTTCATTACGGCCAATCCGGTTGTTAAGCCAAAAATCTTAGCATCCGGGTACCGTTGCCGTGACAGTTCAAAGGCTTTACGTTTGATACGCTTGGCCAGACCATGTCCCCGAAACTTATCCTCGACGATTAACCCTGAATTGGCTACAAATTTTTTGTTTCCCCAGGTTTCAATATAGCAAAACCCGGCAAATTCTTCTCCTGATAAAGCAATGATGGCTTTACCTTCTTTCATCTTTTGCTCGATATACTCGGGCGAGCGTCTGGCTATTCCGGTTCCGCGAACTTTGGCTGCGTCAGCAATGGTGGTCAAAATCGTTTCAACATACCCTAAAAAACGCTCATCTGCAATCTGTACCGTTATCTCTTCAACGACAATATCTTTATCCATTTTCAATGTAATGAGTTCTTTTTCGTTGTAAAATCGTTTATTTTACAATCCAATTCTATCTTTTTTTATCTGTTTTATTCCTGTTCGGAAAAAGTGATATTCATCATTTCAAGAATATCCTCGCGGGTAATCCCTTCACGCGGAATGACTAAAATGGTATCATCTCCGGCTATTGTTCCCAATACATGTTCGGTCGCTTTGTTATCTATGTCCCATGCAATGGCACTGGCATATCCCGGTTTTGTTTTTACTACTCCCAGTTGGCCTGAAAATTCAAGGCTCAATACGGCCCCATGGGCAATCAATGTATTACTGGTCCCGGAAGATGGCAGCGGCTTGTTGTACGAAGGCAAAATGTATTTATAGGCTCCGTTCGACAAAGGGGTTTTAGCTACCTTTAATAATTTTAAATCACGCGACAACGTTGCTTGTGTTACTTCACACTGTCGCTCAAAGAGCAATTTGAGCAATTCTTCCTGACTACCTACTACGGTTGACCGAAGAATTTCCGAGATAATTTGTAAACGGTTTCGTTTGTTCTTCATAAATGTATAATTATTTAGATTATCCGCAAAAGTACGACTTTTTTTGGTATATCCGTCAATATTATTCCATTTATATGCTGTTTTAACTAAGTTTTATACAAAAAACAAGTTGGAAAGCGTATTTTTTCATCCCGTAAATGTATATATATTCAGTTCGTATTGCATTTTTATTTATAATTCACCTTATGAATGAATGGTATGCGGTTGCTCCGAATCCGGAGAACAGATTGCTGTATACCTGAGAATCCTGTATAAAGTGATTATAGTAACCTTTAATACAAACTTTCGGTGATCACAGATACGGGTTTTATGGTTCCATGCCAAACTTCTTCTATTATTACTTGTTCGATATTAATTATTCATTCCAAATGAAGTATCTTTGCAGGTTGTAAAAAACAGTTTTTCTACTATAACGTATATTTATTGAATATCCCATCTAAAATATTCAATGAATTTAAAAATACGAATTGCTTATTATTAATATTGAATTAGTTAAAACACATGTCCAAACAGGGGAATATAGTTATAAAAGGTGCCAGGGTACACAACCTTAAAAATATTGATGTTGAGATACCGAGAAATAAATTAGTTGTCATTACCGGCCTTTCCGGATCAGGAAAATCATCCCTTGCCTTTGACACGCTCTATGCCGAAGGACAGCGTCGTTATGTGGAAAGCCTTTCTTCGTATGCACGCCAGTTTTTGGGGCGTATGAGCAAACCCGAAGTGGATTATATTAAAGGAATTCCTCCTGCCATTGCCATTGAACAAAAAGTAAATACCCGCAATCCACGTTCTACAGTAGGTACCTCCACGGAAATATACGAATACATTAAACTTCTTTTTGCGCGGATTGGTAAAACCTACTCCCCTATCTCGGGCGAATTGGTCAAACGAAATGAAATACAGGATGTCATAGATGCAGCCATGAGTTACCCGGATAACACCAAAATAATGGTTTTAACTCAGGTCACTCCCACTGCCGACAGGACATTGAATGAACAGCTTAACGGATTGATGCTGCAGGGATTCAGCCGGGTGGAAGTAAATGGCGAGACTTTTCAGATATCCGACTTTTTGAATCAGAAAACAAAAGTCGAACCGAAAGAAGTCAATTTGCTGATCGACCGCTTAGTGGTGGAACATAACCAAACTGCTGTCAGCCGGTTGACCGATTCCATTGAAACTGCCTTTTTTGAAGGCAACGATGCCTGTATACTGAAAGTCATTACGGATGATGAAACAAAATTGCTTTATTTCTCCAAGAAATTTGAAGCCGATGGTCTGGTCTTTGAAACTCCTTCAGTCCATACATTCAGCTTTAACAGCCCGATCGGCGCCTGTCCTGTCTGTGAAGGATTTGGCCGGGTCATAGGCATTGACGAAGACCTGGTAGTTCCAAATAAAAACCTGTCAGTTTTTGAAGACGCTGTTGTTTGCTGGAAAGGCGAGGTAATGAGTGAATGGAAAAACCAACTGATTCATACAGCCACAAAATTTAATTTTCCGGTTCATAAACCTTATTATGAACTCACTGACGAACAACGTCACCTACTCTGGACAGGAAATGCTCATTTTGAGGGTTTAAATGCGTTTTTCAAGTATCTTGAATCCAATCAGTACAAAATACAGTACCGGGTTATGCTGGCGCGCTACAGGGGCAAAACAATCTGTCCTGAATGTCATGGAAGCCGTCTGAAAAAAGAAGCTTCCTACATACGCATTGACGGTAAATCCATAACCGAGCTGGTACTATTGCCTGTCAGTACGCTGAATGCCTATTTTGAAAACCTGAACCTGGATGAACAGGATGCCAGCATTGCAAAACGCTTACTCATTGAGATCAACAACCGGATTCATTTTTTACTTGATGTGGGATTAGGTTACCTCACCCTGAACCGTTTGTCGAATTCGCTTTCAGGGGGTGAAAGCCAACGCATCAACCTGGCTACTTCGCTTGGCAGTAGTCTGGTCGGGTCATTATACATCCTGGATGAACCGAGCATTGGCTTGCATTCCAGGGATACTCATTTGCTTATTAAAGTGCTGAAACAACTGCGCGATTTAGGAAATACCGTAGTGGTGGTGGAACATGACGAAGAAATCATGCGTGCTGCCGATTACCTGATTGATATTGGTCCCAATGCCGGCAGGCTTGGAGGAAAATTAGTGTATCAGGGCATACCCGATCTGACTGAATTCAGCAAACTCAAATTGAATTCCCCTGAAATTGAAAATTCGTATACCTTGAAATACCTGCTGGGACTTGAGAAAATTGATGTTCCCCTGCACCGGCGCAAATGGAATAATTATATTGAAGTATTCGGTGCGCGGGAGAATAACCTGAAAGGCATCGATGTCAAATTCCCATTGAACATTATGACCGTTGTTACCGGAGTCAGCGGTTCGGGGAAATCATCCCTGGTGCGAAATGTATTCTATACGGCTCTGAAAAAACATTACGGTGGCATTGCCGATCGTACTGGTCAGTTCGGAACTTTGAAAGGCAGCATGCACCTGGCGAAAGACATTGAATTCGTAGATCAGAACCCCATAGGGCGTTCATCACGGTCAAATCCGGTGACCTACATTAAAGCCTACGATGAGATCCGAAAGCTCTATGCCGACCAGCAGCTCTCCAAACAAATGAACTACACCGCCTCCCATTTTTCGTTTAATACCGAAGGTGGACGATGTGAAGAATGCCAGGGCGAAGGGACGGTAACCGTTGAAATGCAGTTTATGGCAGACCTGGTACTCGAATGTGAACATTGCCACGGGAAGCGTTTTAAACAAGACATCCTGGATGTGACGTACAAAGAAGCCAATATATTCGATGTATTGGAAATGACAGTGAACCAGGCCATCGAGTTTTTCTCCCTTTCGACAGGGAATACAGAGAAGAAGATTGTAAAACGCCTGAAACCATTGCAGGATGTAGGTGTAGGGTATGTCAAGCTGGGTCAGTCATCAAGTACACTGTCGGGTGGTGAAAGCCAACGGGTGAAACTGGCATCTTTCCTGGCCAATGAAAAACCGGAACCCACCATATTCGTATTCGACGAGCCTACTACCGGATTGCATTTCCACGATATTAAAACCTTGCTGAAAGCTTTTGATGCATTAATCCTGAAAGGCCATACGGTGATCATTATCGAGCACAACCTGGAAATCATCAAATGCGCCGACCACATCATTGATATTGGTCCCGAAGGAGGCGATATGGGTGGCAACCTGGTGTTTGAGGGTACGCCTGAATTGATTCGTGAGTGTAAAGCGTCCTATACCGGTCAGTTTTTGAAAGAAAAAATGATGTAGTATTCTTTTATTAATGAAGGTTTTAAGTGCAAATAATCCAATAGTTGAAAAGAATTTATGACTTTTCAGGCCAATTCAGATTTATGACAACCGAATTGAGCAGATAACTAAATAAGATTATCGCGATTAGATAACACTTGCAGCTCATTCCATCGCATAAACAGAATTTGTAATAATTGGTTCATAAAAACAGCAGGCAGCATAGTACGTTGAGAATGTACTTTGTTGCCTGCTGCCTTGATGATTTCATATTATTTACAAATCAATTCAGATCAGCGGTTTATATTTAAATAACTTTTTAGCGCTTCCACATATTCTTCAAATGCATCGACTCCTTGTTGCGTTATTTTACAGACAGTCCGTGTACGTTTTCCTGCAAATCCCTTTTTTACATCAATATAACCCGCTTCGCTGAGTTTTTCTATCTGAACGCTGATATTGCCTGCAGTAGCACCTGTATTTTCACGAATAAACACAAAATCAGCTTCTTCCACCGTGATTAGTATGGACATAATACCCAATCGAAGTTCAGAATGGAGTAAAGGATTAAGTTCTTTAAACATTTTCTCTTTTCCCTTTATAATTAAGTATATGCCCCGGAAACACCATCATAATCAGGTAAATAATTCCAAAAACGATTATTTGCTCATTTCCATTCACGATAAAAGGCACCACACAACTGGCCATTCCAATAAAACCACTTATAATAACAGGTTTAAATTTAATAATAAGTCCTGTCAATGCTGTCCCAATTCCCATTAATAAAAGTACCAGGGAAAGTATGGGGATACGAACGAAAAATGCACCTATAGTAATTATAAATGCGGCAATACCAATTACTGTCCAGATATTCCCTATGAAACGGTCAATAAAATTCCTGGCATGGCCGGAATGTTTAGCTTCGCTTCTTTTAGAAACAAACATCCCAATTGAACCAATGACCGGTATCAGAAACCAAATAAAATGATAATGATAATCATTGGTGGAATTTATTAAAAAGAAAACAATCAGTGATACAAAAAAAGTAGTGTAACCCCAAATAAGAAATGGCATTCCGTTTCCATCTTCCAACTTTTGACGGGAATTCGTAATCATTTGAGAAATCAGTTCTAAACTCTCTTTCTCGTTTAAGTTTTTCTCTTCCATAATGATTTTTTTAGAATAAATAATTGTGATTTGACGACTCCTTTAATTCAGGCACAAATATAAATAGGTTTACATTATAAACCATACAATATTATAAATAATAATAGTATTTAACTTTATTTACAAGTATTGGAATTTCTAAAGCTATTTTTTAAACTAAAAAAAGGACTTCCAATTTCTTGAAGGTCCTTTAAACAATAAAATTCTATGTCTTATCCCACAATTTTCTTGAACAAATTCATCATATTCACTTCAAAACCTTTTAAATAAGAAAATTCAACACATATTCCACATTTATTAATTCACTTTAATCTTCAATTTCATCAGTAATTTCAAGTAATTCAAAAATTATATGCTAAGCATTTTCAATATCTGAATGTAAATCGGAAATTGATTGACTTAAAACAGAAACACCTTATTTACCTAATAATTTAATAAAAGAACGTTTTGATAATCCAACCATTTCAGCCGCCTGACCGGATGACAATTTACCATCTTCGTACAATTTAGACGCAACAATCATTGATAAATCAAAGTCTTTCAAATCAAGGTCATCTGGTACATTTAACTTTATTGTTCTCATTTCTTGAAATTTTAATTGATGCAAAAATAAGAATTCTTATTGAATGTAAAACAAAAAAAGAACTTCTTTGTTTTGAAGTTCTTTTTTAGAGTGTATCTACTATGAGTAATTTATCCCACAATTTTCTTAAACAGGTTCTTCATATTGACCAGGTCGCCGATAATGTGATGTAATTCTTCCACTTTTACGCGTTCCTGCAACATGGTATCGCGGTAGCGAATGGTGACGCAATTATCAACCAATGTATCATGATCTACCGTAATACAAAATGGTGTTCCGACAGCATCCTGACGGCGGTAACGTTTTCCGATAGAATCTTTTTCGTCATACGCGCATTTGAAATCGAATTTCAGTTCATTCATGATTTCACGTGCTTTCTCCGGCAATCCGTCTTTTTTCACCAAGGGCAATATAGCTGCTTTTATCGGTGCCAAAACGGGAGGTAATGCCAATACAACCCGTGTCTCGCCATTTGCCAGCGTTTCTTCTTTGTAGGATCCGGCCATGATGGATAAAAATGTACGGTCGACACCTATGGAGGTTTCGATTACATACGGAGTATACGATTCATTGATTTCAGGATCGAAGTATTTGATATTTTTTCCGGAGAACTTTTCATGGCTCTTCAGGTCAAAATCGGTACGCGAATGGATTCCTTCCACTTCCTTGAAACCAAAAGGCATTTCAAATTCTATGTCGGTTGCTGCATTGGCATAGTGAGCCAGTTTATCGTGATCGTGGAACCGGTATTTCTGGTCTCCCAATCCAAGTGCTTTGTGCCATTTCAGACGGAACTGTTTCCAGTGCTCAAACCACTTCATTTCTTCACCAGGGCGAACGAAGAATTGCATCTCCATTTGTTCGAATTCACGCATACGAAAGATAAACTGGCGTGCTACTATCTCATTGCGGAAGGCTTTCCCGATCTGGCAAATACCAAAAGGAATTTTCATACGCCCTGTCTTTTGTACATTCAGGAAGTTCACAAAAATACCCTGTGCTGTTTCCGGACGTAAATATATTTTCATGGATCCGTCGGCCGATCCTATTTCAGTAGAGAACATCAGGTTGAACTGACGAACGTCGGTCCAGTTTTTTGTTCCGCTCACCGGACAAACGATATTATTATCTTCAATGATCGCTCTTAATCCCGAAAGATCGCTATCGTTCAATGCTTTGACAAAACTGGCGTGTATTTCATCCCGTTTAGACTGATGTTCCATCACCCGTTCATTGGTCTGGCGGAACATGTCAGCATCAAAACTCTCCCCGAAACGTTTGGCGGCTTTTTCAACTTCTTTGTTTATTTTGTCGTCATATTTTGCCAGCAAGTCCTCAATCAAGACATCGGCACGGTATCGTTTTTTGCTGTCTTTGTTGTCAATCAGCGGATCGTTGAATGCATCCACATGACCCGATGCTTTCCAGGTAGTGGGATGCATAAATATGGCTGCATCAAGTCCGACCACATTTTCATTCAATAATACCATACTGTCCCACCAGTATTTTTTGATATTATTCTTGAGTTCAACACCGTTTTGACCATAGTCGTACACCGCAGCCAACCCATCATAAATCTCACTCGAAGGAAATACAAATCCGTATTCCTTGCAGTGCGCAATCAGTTTCTTAAAAACATCCTCTTGTGAAGCCATACTATATTTACAATTTAATAATTTACGATTTTCTTCTAGTGAAACCCTCACTGAGTGATCCGATAAATTTGATTCATGAACAACTATTTGCAACTCACAAACCAGAGAGGGCTTCACTATTCACTCACCTCTCATTCCTTACCTCTTACTCCTCATCTCTCATTCCTCACCTCTCACTCCTAACCTCTCACTCCTCACCTCTTAATATCTAATCCGTTCCCATCCACTTGTTTCTTTTCGGTATCGATCTGGGTTTCTTCCTTGCTTTTGAATTTTCCAAAACGATAGGTCAGTTTAAACCAGAAGGTCAACCCATCATTTTTATTCGTAAAGTTAGTCTTCAGATTCGGTGTATTAAATGAAATTTCCTGTTTCACATCCTCTGTTGCCTCTACAGTCAGTTCCAGGTTATCCTTCAGGAACTTCCGGGTCAGGTCCACCAGCCAGTATTGAATGGGATGTTCCACCTGATAAATCTGATACGTACCTTTTGTCAGATAAAAGTACTGCATGTTTAACCTCAGCTGCAACGGCAACACGATTTGCGAATTCACCACAAAAACCCAGAACGGACTCGAACTGCCGTTGGGGTAAACATAATCTTTAATTAATTGCCGGTTATAGGCAATATAGAAATACAAAAAACTCATTTTATCCAGCACCATGGGCTGCTTAAAAAAATCTTTTCCTTTTGTTATCAAATCAAAGGGAACCGGCAAAGCGGCATATATATTATAATTCCTGATATTCCCGTAATTGGTAAAAGTCTGTGTCGAAACAAGCGAATTCGGTTCCGTATTTAAGGTCATCAGACTGACATTCTTTGTGAACGAGTAATTGCCACCCAGGCTTACATAATTAAACGCTGAGAGTGTCATCGAATAATTATCGTAGAAATTCGGTTGCAGGTATTGATTTCCCACTGAACTGGAATACTGATCGAAATAACCGTTGTTATTCGGATCAAGCTGGCTGTAAGGAGGCATGGACACTTTGCGTGAATACCTGCCGCTTAAAGTCAAATCAGGGATGAACTGATACAACAGATTAAACGTCGGATAAATATACGGGAATCCGCCTTTAACAGTAGTATCTTTCTGCAACACCGAACTATTAAAATTCAGGTCTTCCAGCCTCACTCCGGCTGTGACATTTAATTTCCCGATTTTCTTTTTAAACTCGGCATACAGTGCCAGGTTTGTTTCATGATACTTAAAATCAATCTGATCGTTGTAAACAGGAGTATCAAAAATTGATGCCTGTGAACTGTTCAGATTGTATTTCCCCACATTGCCTGCTGTTACCTGATTGAATTTGCCACCCGTATTCAGTTGGAATTTTTTAAACGGCAATTCAACGTCATATTTTACATAGTAATTCTTTAAGTTCAGGTTTATGCCGTTGATGCTGTAAAGGTACGAATTATTTTGTTCCAGCAACGAGTTGCCCCTGGAGTTTTTACCATAATCTGAAAAATAGGCCGTGATTTGCAATGATTTACCCAGTGAATCGAGTCTGATTTTGTATTTTGCCACGGCTTCGTGGTTGTTATTGTTGTTTTGATTCGAATAATAATTGGTGTAATTAATATCGGGAGTCCGGTTTTCGGTATGTACGATACCCGGGGTATTTGTCCGGTTACCGGCAATATTGAAATTGTAATTCAATATCAGGTTCGAACTGGCATTGATCCTGAAATTGACCATTGGCCTGAAATAAAAATTATTATTTAATTCTTTGCTTGTTCCATCCTGAAAGAAAAGCACGTTTGGGGTAAACGAAGTAAAAGTGCGGTTCACTGTATTATAATCAGTTACTTCGTGTGAGTTATAGCCGGTTTGCAATTGCCAGTTGATAGTTTTCTTCCGACCGTTCAACATTAATGATGGGGAATATTTATGGTTATTGCTCGTTCCGTAGTGAAGGTTTACCGTACCGCTGAAACTTTCAAAACTATTCGTTCGGGTAATGATATTAATCACACCGCCATTTGTTTTGGCCTCGAATGAAGCACCGGGATTTTCGATCAGTTCGATTTTTTCAATAGCGTTGGCGGGAAGGCTTTGGATGTAATTTTTCAAATCGGCGCCTGCCAGATTCGATGGAACACCATCAATATAAATTGCCACGTCTTTACCGTTCAGATTTAAATTTCCACTTGGACTGACAATCACTCCGGGCAATTTACGAATCGCATCGGACATCGAACCCGATGAGAGTGCCGGATTATCCTTTACCAGGTACGTTGTTTTATCGGCATCCACCTTGACATATTCTTTTTTTGTTCCAACCACCGTCACTTCACTCAAGGCAATGGCCTTTTTATGCTTAAACAGCGTGGTTTTTCCAAGGTCGATCTCATGTTGTCCGTTTTTCACAACAAATGAAACGTCCTGTTCATCGCAGTTAAACGAATTGACCACCATTTTATAGGTTCCGGTGTCTACTGGCAATACAAATTCATTTTCACAGTGGGTCGAGGTGATAGTCCGGATGCTTGTGACCTGTTGGTGATCTGATTTTTGAAATTCAATCAGTCTGGTCGTCGTGTCTTTCGCGCACGAATTGCCTGTTATTTCTATGGTTGCTCTGATAACCAGGGATTGTGAATCAGCCAAAAAACAATGAACTAAAAACACAAAAAGGAGTACTTTCGCATTCATACCTATATCAATTTTAAGTTCCGAACTAATTTTAATCAGTCATTAACTATCTATCAACAAAAAAAGGAACGCAAAGTTACAGCTTTTTTCTTATTTTTTACTTATTTTTGTCGTTGGAAATACAATAAAACAATCGTGTTTAAGTGTTTGCTTAAAATATATTTCAATGTATTTTTGTTAATACTACTGAATAATCCTTTTCTTCGTGTAACTTTGTGTTTTTGTGGCTTAGGAAAGAAATTTCACCCGCCACAAATGGAATATTCCAGGCGTCAGGAGTTCCTGATGTACAAAGTATCAGAATGAATTACACCTTCAGAACGACTTTTACCTGTATTTCCTGATTATTCCAGAACAACGGAAACGCACAACTATAACTTTATAATGAGCACAGACGAAATAATTGATTCTGAAGATGAAGATACCGGATTAACGGCAGCCTCCGGTGAGATTGAAACCGATGAAGAATCTGCTTCACATTCAACGTACAAAGTACCTAAAATTACATCCGGAGCTGTCAAGCATCATTTGTCGGGCATGTACCAGAACTGGTTTCTGGACTATGCTTCATACGTGATCCTGGAGCGCGCGGTACCCGATATTTACGATGGATTGAAACCTGTTCAACGCCGCATCCTTCATTCCATGCGACGACTGGACGATGGGCGTTACAATAAAGTAGCCAATATCGTGGGCCATACCATGCAGTTTCACCCCCACGGTGATGCTTCTATTGGCGATGCGCTGGTACAACTCGGACAGAAAGACCTGCTGATCGACTGCCAGGGAAACTGGGGAAATATCCTCACCGGTGACAGTGCTGCTGCCCCCCGGTACATCGAAGCCCGCTTGTCAAAATTCGCCCTCGAAACAGTCTTTAATCCCAAAACCACCGAGTGGAAATCATCCTATGATGGCCGTAACAAGGAACCAATAGCATTCCCGGTTAAATTTCCATTGCTGCTGGCTCAGGGGATCGAAGGTATTGCCGTGGGGTTGAATTCAAAGATCCTGCCTCATAATTTCAATGAACTTCTGGATGCCTGTATCGCTCATCTGAGGGGCGAATCGTTTATCCTTTTCCCCGATTTCCAGACAGGAGGCTCTATTGATGTCAGCCGGTATAATGATGGCGAACGGGGCGGTGCCGTGAAGATCCGTGCTAAAATAGGCAAGGTCGACAATAAGACACTCGCCATTACGGAAATTCCTTTTGGGTCGAATACCTCTAAACTGATCGAATCCATTATACGTGCCAGCGATAAAGGCAAGATCAAAATCCGGAAGGTGGATGACAATACGGCTGCCAACGTCGAAATACTGGTGCATCTGATTCCGGGTTCGTCATCGGATAAAACCATTGATGCACTGTTTGCCTTTACCGACTGCGAGCTAAGCATATCACCCAACTGCTGTGTGATTCATGACAACAAACCTCGTTTTTGCGGGGTGAGCGAAATGTTGCGCATCAGTTGCGAACACACCGTTGACTTATTACGTCTCGAACTTCAGATCCAGAAAGGGGAATTGCAGGAACAACTGTTCTTTATTTCCCTCGAGAAAATATTCATCGAAAACCGCATCTACAAGGACAAAGGTTTTGAGGAAAGCGGTTCGCAAGAGGAAGTGATTGCACATATCGACACACGCCTCGATCCGTTTAAGGCTGATTTTATCCGCGAAATTGTCCGCGAAGATATACTGAAACTGCTCGAAATAAAAATGATGCGAATCACCAAGTTCGATGCTGACAAGGCAAACGACACCCTGCTGGCTATCCGCAAGAAAATTGAGGAAATCGAACATAACCTGGCTCACATCGTCGATTATACCATTACCTGGTACGAAGGGTTGAAAGCCAAATACGGAAAGGATCATCCACGGCTGACTGAAATCCGCAATTTCGAAACCATTGTGGCTGCCAAAGTGGTAGAGGCCAATGAAAAATTATACGTCAACCACGAAGAAGGATTTATAGGTACCTCGTTGAAAAAAGATGAGTTTGTCTGTAATTGTTCCGACATTGACGACATCATTATTTTCTTTAAAGATGGCCGTTACAAAATTGTGAAGGTGGTCGACAAGATGTTTGTTGGCAAAAACATCCTACATCTGGATGTCTTCAAAAAGAACGACAAACGGACGGTTTACAACACGGTATACCGTGATGGTAAAACAGGGCCTTACTATATCAAACGTTTTGCCGTAAACGGGATTACCCGCGACAAGGAATACGACATTACCCAGGGCACTTCCGGTTCGAAAGTGATGTATTTTACGGTGAATCCAAATGCCGAAGCCGAAGTAATCCGGGTGACCCTTAAACCAAAGCCACGACTGAATAAGCTGGTTTTTGAGAAAGACTTCAGTGAAATAGCCATCAAAGGAAGACAATCGCTGGGAAATATCCTGACTAAAAACGACATTCATAAAATTGCCCTCAAACAAAAAGGCGGGTCCACACTGGGTGGCCGCAAGGTATGGTTCGACCGCGATGTATTGCGCCTGAACTACGACGCCCGTGGTGAATTCCTGGGTGAATTCCAGAGTGATGAACTGATTCTGGTGGTATCGGGCAAAGGGGATTATTATACCAGCAATTTCGACCTGGCCAACCATTACGACAAAGACATACAGGTAATCGAAAAATTCAATTCCAACAAAGTGTGGTCGGTGGTACTGTACGATGCCGAACAGAAATTCAATTACCTGAAACGATTCCAGCTGGAGCCTTCGCAAAAGCCGTTGAACTTTTTGGGCGAAAGTGCCGGTTCACGTTTACTGTTACTAACCGATGTTGATTTTCCACGTTTCGAAGTGGTGTTTGGTGGGCATGATACCTACCGCGAAACCCTGATTGTGGATGCCGAGGAATTTATCGGTATCAAAAGCTACAAAGCCAAAGGGAAACGCCTCTCCACATTCGACGTGGAGACGATCAAAGAACTCGAACCGTTACGCTTTAATACCCCCGCTCCCACTCCCAAAAACGAGGATGGCAATGAAGGCAATGGTGAGGACGAAGACAATGAAGGTGGCGAAAACCTGGCCGATGCTCCGGATACGGAATTGAACGGAGAGACCGGTATTGAAGAGGATTATGAAGACATCGTCGATCCTGAAATCCCGCCAAAGGTTATCGAACCAATCATTCCATTGGATGATGTTCCGGAAGTTAAACCGGACGTCCCTAAAAAGGTGAAGCCTGCGAAACCCGCTAAAAAAGAACCCGATCCGGAAGATGAAGTGATCGATAATCGTAAAATAAAAGACGACATCACCGGCCAACTGAATTTGTTCGATTAAATAACGTTCCGTGTTCCGTGTTTCGCGTTTCGTGTTATGAGTTCGAAGTTTCGGAGTCTAAAAGTTTGGTTTTTAATTTTTAAAAATACTAATTTATAAACCGCAATGATTGCTTTGATCATTGCGGTTTATTTGTATTTTTATTATTACTGATAAAACAGTTAACAAATAGATAAAGGTGCAAAATACAAAAGCCCAAACCTGTTGAACCTGTTTTAAATCCATCAGCTATCTTTCCTCTTTTCAATTTTTCCATTCAATCTCTCTTACAAACCTCACAAAAAAGAAACAGGGATAAAACGCCTGCGCAGTTGAATCTATTATTTTCTCTCCGGTCCATCAATTTCACAACCTGCAAACCCGGATGTATGCCTCTGTTGTGTTAAATTCGTCCACTTTTAGTTCTACTTTCGTTCTACTTTCGCTTTACTTTCGTCCATGATTCAGAGGGGGTTCAGAGGGGGTTCATAGGGGGTTCATAGGGGGTTAGGAGGGGGTAGACCCTTTGAACCCTCAATAAACTCCCTATGAACTCTCTTTATACTCCCAATATACAGTGGACGGAAGTAGAATGAAAGCAGAACGATAACAAGACTAGATGGTTTACATTACAAATAGTGGACGTTAATAAAGACATATTATTTAATATTCCTGAGGGAGAAAAAAATAATTGAATCCGATAGAATTGATAGTTGATAATTAATTTTAATAAAGATGTGGTCTTTTGTGTTTATTTGTGAAAATGTTCATATATTTGCAGGGGGTTGAATGAGAGAGGATTGTATTTAAAACCCGAAAAGAAATAATTTAAGTAGACTATGTTTTTGTGACTAAAAAGTATACTCTAATTAGGAGATTTTTACTTCTGCAAATGGAGCCTACACTTTTGGAGCGAATATAACCTAAAAACAAAACGCAAATCCTTAGAATGCAAGAGTTGAATTTATTAATTGTGACGACAAGTATATGTGCACGATTCTTTCGAAAATACTTTCTTGATATTGATCATGTAAAGTTTATTTCAGCATCTTCTTCAAGTTACATAATGCCGGTGATTCCCGGGTATAGTAGATAGAAGGAAGGAGCAAATTGAAAGTTTTTATTTTTGTTTAGAACTCAAATCAATTAAATAAGAGCCATATGGTTAAACTTGATTAATTATTTAGGCTTACATATTCTGTTAGTTATAATATATAATATCTTTGTTGTGAAAATAATATTTTACGATAAAACACTCAGAAAATTAGCAAATAACGACCGTAAGATGCTAAAGGAATTTGGCAAAGTAAGAGCTACTATATTGCGTAGAAGATTAACGCAATTGGAAGAAGCCAGGACTTTAGAAGATGTACGGTATTTACCCGGCAACTACCACGAACTCACTCAGAACAGAAAAGGCCAGTGGGGTTGTGATTTGGATCAGCCTTACCGGTTAATTTTTACAGCCATAGAAAAGCCAATACCTTTAAACTATGATGGTCAATATGTATGGGTTGAAATTTCAGGCGTTGAGATTTTCGAAATAATAAATTACCACAAAGAGAAATAACAATGACAAAGCAAAATCAATACTTTCCACAATCCCGACCTCATCCTGGTGAAACATTGGAAGAAAAGTTGCAGGAAATGGGTATGGGACCGAAAGAATTTGCCATACGCACCGATAAACCTGAAAAAACAATTATAGCTGTCATCAAAGGCGACAGTGCTATCACTCCCGATATGGCAATTCAATTTGAAAGTGTAACCAGGATACCGGCTCATTTTTGGATGAACAGCCAGCGTAGTTATGATGAATTTATCGCTCGGGAAAAGAGAAAGGAAATGATCGCACAATCGGTAGAATGGGCCAGATTATTTCCGGTTGCTGACATGATTAAAAAAGGATGGTTACACCCATATACAAAAATAGAAGACAAAACTTCTGAGTTACTTTCATTTTTCAGCATGAGCAGCCCGGCCGCCTGGAAGGACTATTACTTCAATCAGGAACTGAAAATTGCATTCCGGATTTCACTGGCTTATACGAATGAACCTTATGCCATTTCAGCCTGGTTACGCAAAGGAGAATTGCAGGCAACTGAACTTACAACGAATACTTATTCTGAAAAAAAGTTTAAAGAAATATTGCCTGAAATTAAAGCCCTAATGGCAAAGCAATCCGATGATTTTTTCATGCAATTACAAAACCTTTGCCTGAAAGCAGGTGTTAAAGTGGTATATACTCCCTGTTTGCCCAAAGCACCCATTAGTGGTTCGACACGTTGGTTGAATGATACTCCTTTTATTCAACTGACCGGAAGAAATAAACGGAATGATGTTTTCTGGTTTACGTTCTTTCACGAAGCGGGTCATATTTTGATCCATGGGAAAAAGGATATTTTTCTTGAAAACATTGAATATCCGGATAAAATAAATGATAAAGAACTGGAAGCAGATCGTTTTGCCATGAAGTGGACTTTATCGGAGGACGAAGAAAAAGAGATATTGAATGCAGCTCCTTTAAATGAAGAGAAAGTGCGTACATTCGCACAAAAGTTCAACACGCATCCGGCAATCATCATTGGAAGGTTGCAGCACAAAGGCTACATACCTTACACATTAGGCAGGGAGCTATTTGAGCAATTATCGTTAGATGATTAAAAATCAAATCCTATAAAAACCGATGTATGTCAGTCAATCCTTTTAGCATTCAAATCAAGCAGGAAGTACTTGATGATCTGAATTACCGATTAGATCATTACCGTTGGCCGGATCAAATCAAAGATGCGGGTTGGGAACGTGGTACTGATATTGATTATCTGAGATCGCTGGTATCCTACTGGCGGAATCAATACGATTGGCGGAAGGAAGAGAGCGAATTGAACCGTCTTTCCCAGTTTCACTGCGATGTGGATGGAATAGATTTACACTTCGTGCACGAACGTGGTAAAGGTCCAAATCCTATGCCCATCATCCTGACTCACGGTTGGCCTGACGGTTTTATCCGTTATAAAAAGATAATTCCAATGCTTACTGATCCGGCCAGTTATGGTGGTGATGCGAAGGATTCTTTTGACGTGATTGTCCCTTCCGTGCCGGGCTTTGGATTCTCCGGTCATCCGGATCATAGTGGGGTCAATAATAACCTGATATCTGAACTCTGGGCAAAGCTAATGACCGAAAAGCTTGGTTATAGCAAATTTGCAGCCGGAGGTGGCGATGTTGGTTCCGGTGTCACACGGTATCTGGCATTAAACCATCCGGACCTGCTTTTCGGAATCCATCTGACTGACATCGGAATTCTCAGGAATCTTATTACGGCACAAGATCAGACCGGTCTTTCAGAAGAAGAGCGACTCTATAAAAAAACTGCTCAGGACTGGCTGGCGCAGGAAGCAGGCTACATATCAATTCAATCCACCAAACCTCAGACTCTTGCTTATTCTCTTTCCGATTCACCGGTAGGGTTGGCAGCATGGATCATTGAAAAAATTCGTGCCTGGAGTGATTGCAAGGGTAATCTACAGCAAGCTTTCACTGAAGATGAACTACTTACCAACATCATGATCTATTGGGTTACAAATACTGCCGGATCATCAACACACCTTTATTACGAAAACACACATTCGCTCCCAACCATGGGGCATATCAATGTACCGACCGGCGTTGCACTCTTTCAGGCAGATATATTGAAACCACCAAAAAAGTGGGCAGAACAAAACCTGAACATAACCCGATGGACCGAGCTGCCTCACGGGGGTCATTTTACAGCCATGGAAGAACCCAAACTTCTGGCAGAAGATATACGATCATTCTTTCGACAATTCAGGGATACTGACAAAATGAAAAAATAAACTGTCCTTAAGTTCATGCATAAACAGATCACCATGATGGATAAAATAGTAACTTTCTAAACTACAAACGAATATAAATGACCATTTTCAATAAACATAAAAATTTCAGAGTAATGATTTAACAACCCGTGATTTTTAAGAATAGACTTAATCGATTAATAAAGCTTAGATATGAGCAAATATAAAATATCCAGGGAGGAAAATGAAATTTTACCAAATCTTCTTAATTTGGATAAAAAAGAAGATATTGATAACGCTGAGTTTGAAGGATTTTTATATGCAGAGCTATATCTGACTGAGAAACTGACTTCCAGGACTAAATTCAATGAAAAATACATTCTACAAATACATAAATTGGCATTGAATGAATTGTATTCTTTTGCTGGCAAGTACAGGACTGTGAATATGTCAAAAGGAGGATTTCTTTTCCCGACAGCTCAATTTATTTCACAAAGTATGATTGAATTTGGAAACGACATACTCAATTCATTACCAAACAAATATGAAAATGAAGAATCATTAATAAGCGATGTTTCTAAAGTACATGGCGAACTACTTTTCATACATCCATTCAGAGAAGGAAATGGCAGAACTGCACGTATATTGGCGAATTTAATGGTTAGGAAGCAAGGATATAAAGGGTTGCATTTTGAACGTATAGATAAAAAGATATTCAATCAATATGTTAATGCAGTTCAAATATGGCAAATAAGAATTATGAGCCTATGGAAGAAGTAATTAAACTTATTTTCTAAGTTTAGATTTTACTTTTTCATGAATCCGTTGAGCAACAGAATCTGAAATGACAATATTTTCAATTTTAAACGACGAAATCATTGATTGTAGGATTTCATCACTTAATTTCGATTTGTCTATCTGTATAGTATTTTTACCTGACTGTTTCATAGTACAAATATACAAAATATTGATGATTTTATTACTATCGAAATCAAAAAGAATATCACTAAATACATGATGAAGTTTGCAAATTATTTATTTATAACACAATAAAAAAATTGCACTTTATAACTGATTTGTAAAAATAAAAATTACAGGATTTACTTTAGAACATCGAATAAATATAAACTGATCAATTATGAAACAAATAAAAACTTTATTAGTTCTGATTATTTTCGTTGGATTGTTAAACTGCAATGACAAGAATGCAATCAGTAACATTACCGTTGACAGGTATATTGAATTGTTGAAAGCAAATAAATATGATTCAAATGACTTACCTGCATTTACGTACAGCGATATTCCAGCACTACTTAAGTTCAGGAATGAAACACAGGTTATCACCAATTTTCCACATAATGGCATTTCATCTTTCTATGTGCCAGATTGTAAGCTGGGAATATATGTGTTATGGACCATAGAGTCAATACGGGCAGTCTCCATTAACAGCGGACATATGATCATGAGATTTCCATCTCTAAACCCCATATTAGCATTGAGAGATTCGACAGGATTTAAATTAGTCTTCGATGAAACTTCTCATGAAGTAGTTGCCAAAGCATACTATGACTGGTGGGAAAACAATAAAGGGAAAAAATACACTGATTTTAAAAACACGGACCCGTTGACGGGAACAAAATATAAATGGCATTAATTTCGAGGCTTAGTTTCTTAAATTAAACTCATTAAAAAAAGTAATACCTTTTCGGATAAAAGACAGACGAAAAAATATTTTAAGAAACGCCCATGAAGAAAGGTCCAAGGTTATATGCATTTAATAATACAAACGGGGCTCTTGGTTGCTCATTGTCTCTGAATGATTGTATTATTCCCGGTGTAAGGTGTATATTATCGGTTTTGAGTCAGTAAAAACATCAAAGAGCTTCAATTTGTTGATTGGATATGAGTACCAAGTTACTTTTAAGGTCAACATTACAATCCAATGAAGAATTAGTACGATAGAGGTATACCTGAATAGCATTGGTTAACGGATACTTAAAGCTTCAATAAAAGTTGAAAAAATTAATACATTTTTAAAAAACAAAGAAATAAAGTTGATTTTAGGTTGCTAAAATTGAAAACATATTCATTGTATTGTATTATTTTAATTGTTTATGACAATCATAATTGAAACATTTTGTATTTTTGTGTAATTCTTCAATCATAACAGAATAATATGAATTCAAATTATATCAAGCGTCCACTATATATTGATAGGATAAAACCATTTATTGGAAAACAAATTATCAAAGTGCTTACTGGTCAACGAAGAGTAGGTAAAAGCTATATTTTACTCCAGTTGATTGATGAAATAAAGCTATTGCATCCGGATGCCAACATTATTTACATCAATATTGAAATAAATGAATTTGGTTTTATCCGTACACATTCAGCACTTTATCAATATGTAAATGATAAGTTGATAGTAGGAATTCCTAATTTTTTGTTCGTTGACGAAATCCATGAAGTCAAATCATTTGAACTTTGTTTGCGATCATTGCTAGCTGAATCCAAATGCGATATTTTTTGTACCGGTAGCAATGCCCATATGCTTTCCGGAGAATTGGCAACAACGCTTTCGGGACGCTATATTCAGATTCCAATTTATTCGTTAAGTTATTCAGAGTTTTTGGAATTTCATCAATTAGCAGATGAAAATGAAAGCCTGACTAAGTATTTAAAATTAGGAGGAATGCCTTATTTAATACATACAGGTTTGGAAAGCGAAGTTGTAATGGAATATCTCAGGAATTTGAATTCAACCATTCTACTTAAAGATGTAGTTGCACGTGAAAACATACGAAATGTTTCATTTCTAGAAAACTTAACATCATATTTAGCGGACAATACTGGAAATTTATTATCTGCATTAAATATTAGCAAATACTTAAAATCTCAGCAACAATTAATGCCTGCTCAAACAGTATTAAACTATTTAAGGGCACTGACGAATGCTTTTTATATACATAAGGTCCAGCGAGCAGATATAAAAGGAATGAAAATATTTGAGATCAGTGACAAGTATTATTTTGAAGATTTAGGTTTGCGTAATGCAATTCGCAATTTCGACTACCGAAGTGATGTGAATAAACTTATGGAAAATGTTGTTTATCTTCATCTTAAAAGAAATAGATATACTGTTTTTGTAGGTCAATTAGTGCATAAGGAAATTGATTTTATGGCAGAAAGAGATGGTGAAAGACTTTATATTCAAGTAACTTATATGTTGAATGATCAAAAAACTATCGATAGGGAATTTGGGAATTTAATGTCTATCGACGACCAATATCCTAAATATGTTGTAACAATGGACGAAATTTCTGCCGGTAGCGATTATAAAGGAATACGGCAAATTCATTTACGCGACTTCCTAAAGATGTGATTAATAGTAGTTGATTCTTTGTTTTGTCTTCTGAAAAGTAAATTCTATTTCCGCTTGTTATTAAATATAAGAACCCGTTTCCTATTTAGGTCTATTCTGAGGTTTAATTTTGAAAAGGATACAGGAAAGCAACTTTCTTATTAAAAAACCACCCATACTGCCGAATTCCGGCAAATTAATCATCCTACAGAATCATTTCAGGAAAACAGTTTATTAAAATTTTAATAAAATAAACCTATGCAATGCTCAAATTGTTAAATTAAGTTTGTACTTTTGGAGCGAATTTAACATGTCAGAGAATTGCAAAGCCTAAGAATAAAAGAGTTAGTATTGAATATTCAAACACAGGCAAAATTATTATAAAATAAACGGAATTACATATAACCAAGGTGCAGTTCAGACGGATATAAGTTGACTACAATTAGTTGGATAACCGGATCATCATTGTAGATAAATTAAATAAAATCTTGATTTAGGTTTATTGGAATCAGAGCATTTCCACTACAACCTGGTAATCGGACTAGCTCTCCTAAATAGAAGAGTATAGAGAAGGGGTTGAATCTGTTTTATTAAAAAAAGGAATAGTACACATTCTATATTCGAATACATTGAGTAAAAAAATACTTTTCATAAAAAATAAAAAAAGAAAACAATGGAAGATGAATTAGCAAAACATTCAAGGAAAATAGTCAGGGCCATGAAGAACTCTAAAAAACTATTTAGCGATAAATTGAAAGAGGTATTTATCGATATCTTTATTATTGTTTTTTCGGTGACACTTTCAATCTGGCTGCACAGTCGGAGTCTGCATTCTCACCAACAAAAAGAAACGAAAGAGTTTTTGTCGGACTTAAAAGATGATTTGAATAAGGATATACTAAGTGTGTCCAAAAAGGAAAAACAAATGACCGAAACAATGAAACAATATAGTTATCTGAGAGATCTTACTGAGGAGCGGATAGATAGCCTGTCAAACAAAAAAACCGGGATTGGTATAGGCATGACCTATGTCATTCGAAAAACAAATGATGGGAATTACGAGGGATTTAAATCAAGTGGCAGAATTGGATATATTGAAAACAAAAAACTCAAAAAAATGATTCTTGAGTATTATCAGGAAAGTATGCCATCCATTGATGAAACAGAGAATTATTTCAATTTACGATTGGGCAAAATCGAAGAGTTGATCTATCAGGATAAAGACAAAAAGAAGAAATTTTTAGACCCTGTACTTAAAATGTCATTTGATGCTGTTATTCAAACGGCACAAGACAACAGCAATAATTACAAATCAGTTTCACAAGAAGCAAAGGAAATCATTTCCGAAATCATCAAAGAAGAGAAAAAATAGAACTGGCGGACTATTTAAATGATTGCTGACAATGAAGATACAATACGTATCATTCTGATGAATATCCAGCATTGTAATCTTTCACATAATGAAAAAAACACACCGAATATTATTTCTGCTTTATTTATTCTCCGGTTCACTCTTTGCACAGCAAGACTCTGTCAGGATAAAGCTAAACAGTTTTGTCCGGAATATCAACACCTTTAATAATCTCTACCCACAGGAAAAAGTATATCTGCATTTCGATAACACAGGTTATTATTTGGGCGAAACCATCTGGTTTAAAGCGTATCTTGCTACAGCTGAGAATAACAGGCTTTCAGGATTAAGCAAGGTGCTGTATGTGGAGTTGCTTACTCCGGAAGGAGATATCGTAGAGACTAAAAAGTTGAAAATAGAAAATGGGCAGGCGCATGGTGAGTTTGCTTTGAAAGATATTCCATATGCCGGATTCTTTGAAGTGAGGGCATATACTAAGAGCATGCTCAATTTTGGTGAAGAAGGCATATTTTCCCGTGTGTTCCCCATTTATGATTTGCCCCGGAAAGAAGGTGTTTTCCTGAATAAAAAGATGTCTGAACGTCCACGGCATAAAAACGTGTTGAGTTTTCGGCAAAAAACTGATAAACCAAACAACATTGATATAACATTTTATCCGGAAGCAGGGAATCTGATTACCGGGCTAAGCAACCGGATTGCTTTCAAAGCGGTGGATAAACAAGGAAAGAGCCTGAATGTCTCGGGAACAATTTATGACTCGAAAGGAGAAGAAGTCACTTCTTTTAGCACCACGTACCAGGGAATGGGATCCTTTGTCATGTATCCCGACGGCCAGAAGTATACTGCTAAAGTCATAGCCGGTGAAAAAGAAACCACAGTTGTTTTGCCGGCAGGAATAGCAAGGGGTTATTCATTATACGTCGACAATTATCAATCGCAGGAATTACGGATTCAACTGGCTAAAAGCCCGGGGTTACCTATCGATACGCTGGGTATCACATTTGCTTGCCGTGGCAGGGTTTATGCGTTTAAAACATTCTGTGTAACGGATGACCAGCCTTCATTATTTCACATCCCCAAAAGCATATTTCCAACAGGAGTAGCTCAGATAACTGTTTTCAACTCACGCGGAGAAGTGCTGGCAGATCGGTTGGCTTTTATTAATCATGATGAAGCATCCCAAATTAAGACGGAGATGAATGCAAGCTTCGCACCTTTCAGTCCGGTAAATATCAATTTTAAACTGGAAGACAAACCGGGTAATCCGTTAGAGACGACATTTTCGCTTTCTGTGCGCGATAAAGGTACGGAAGTTAAAACAGGCTATACCGACAATATCCAAACAAACCTGCTACTTTCATCCGAGCTGAAAGGTTATATCGAGAATCCCGGCTATTACTTCGAAAAACAGGACATGAAACACATTGTTGCGTTAGATTTGCTCATGATGACGCAGGGATGGCGCAGGTATTCGTGGAAACAGATGGCAGGAATGGAACCGTTTGTCGTAAAGCATGGCATAGAAAAGGGACTGATAGTTGAAGGGAAAGTGTTATCGGTTATCAAAAAAAAGGAAAAAGAAAACATTGAAGTGACTATGTGGATGCTTACTCCCTACCAAAAAGGGACATGCGTAACCGATAAAAATGGTACTTTTAATATGGAGTTGGATGATTTCTACGGAAAGACGGATTTGAATCTTGAAACCAGGGAAAACGGGAAGTTAAAGGATTATCGCATTTTATTAGACAGGGTTTTTAGTCCAACACCTAAAGCATATACTTTTGGAGAAATAAATCTGAACGAAATAACACCTCTTACCGAGAAACAAGTATTGGAAGAAAAACCGATAACTGATAAAACTCCTGAATCGTCTATAAACCCTGATTCAATAGCAAATACCCATGCCCTTGGCGAAGTAACTGTAACTGAGAAGAAACAATGGAAACGCGAACAAGAAGGAGGAAATCAGGCCGATGTCATTATTCATGTGAGTAAAGAATTAGACAAAATACGCGATAAGGGTGAAAGTGAAGCCGGTGGTGTTCTGGAGTTTATAGCCCAACAACACAATCGTTTCTCTTATAATGTTGATGGATTTGATGATAAATTGTCATGTAATTATATGGGCAAAGATGTCCTTTTTGTAATTAATAATTCACTAGCCAAAATAGCAAAAGAAAACGTAATTGCAAGAGAAAATTACAATAACTACGATATAGCCAACCCTGTTAATGACAAAATTTATTTGAGTGTAAGTGATCTGGATATTAGTACGATCGAATCAATTATGATATCTCAAAACAGTAATTCCGCAACTGGATATTGTCCGAATTGTGATCCAAAAGACTATACAGTGATTTTTATTTATACAAAAAAAGAAGGGCGTTCAGTAGATAAAACCGGTACCCGCAAAACCTCCCTGGAAGGATATTCTAAAATCTCTGAATTTTATTCTCCAACTTATAAAGGTGTTGGTTTGCCCGACGAGAAAGATTTTCGCCGTACCTTGTATTGGAATCCGGATGTGAAAACGGATAAAGAAGGGAATGCATCAGTGATCTTTTATAACAACAAAACTTGTAAAAGTGTGACCGTATCGAGCGAGGGAATTACCAAAGATGGGAATTTGATCAAATGAGTAAATTAAAGATTAAATTCGAGGAAAACTTATAACCATCTTTTATTGAAAACTTTTGAGAATGCTATACCACAAAGATGATTTCATTTATATAATATGTTGAACAAGAGAATATTTAAATAATAATAAAATAAACATATGGAATACCCGAAATATTAAAACCGATTTGTATTTTTGAAGTAAATTTAAACTACTGTCATGATCCGTCTTAATTCAACCAAATATTTATACATCCTTCATAACTGATATTTCAAAAACAATTCTTTCTAAAATGGAACAACATACATGATATCAACAAACTTTACGTTCGTTCACTCCACCGATGATTTATCGGCAATTGTGCATGTGCTGCAGATATCACATGGAACCGTGGCAAAAGAATTCGAATTTACCCGGGAGACTAATCCTACCAATAATGCATTCATAGATGCATCAACCTTAAAAATTCAGTTAAACAAAGGGATTGATTTATATGCACTCTCTGTGAATAGCCAATTGATAGGTTGCATTGCGATTGAAAAATCGACCAGGGTAACGGATACATTTTATATCGAGAAAGTATCTGTTGTACCCGAATACAGGAATCAGGGATATGGTGTTCAATTAATGGATTTCGCACTAACAAAAATAAAGGAATCAGGAGGGAAGAATGCATCCATTGCACTGATTGATTCAAATACAAAACTAAAAAACTGGTATCGTTCACAGGGATTTATTGAAACCGGGACAAAGGATTATGAGCAACTGCCATTTCGGGTTTGCTTTATGAATAAACAACTATCATAAATGCCTGTATTGGGAAAAAATTGTGGCTATAGATGTCACAAAACAGAATAATTCTCCACTAAACAAGTATCTAACTTAAAAAAGAGAGGATATGAAACAAATTGAAAAACTATCGGAAAATGCTCACTACAGTGCTGTGAACTTAGGCAGTTTAACTGATTTAATGGATTACTCGTTGATTCATCCGGTGAATAAAAAACTACTGGAAGGCAAAGTATTCTTAAAAAATGCCACTCAATCAACAGGCACAGAAATTTCGTTTAATTCGCTTCCTCCGCATTCCGAACAACCGTATTTTCACATTCATCGAAAGAACGAAGAAACCTATATCATTTTAAAAGGCTCCGGTTTTTTTCAGGTAGACGAAGACTGTTTCAGTATAAAAGAGGGTAGTGTCATACGGGTTGCTCCACAAGGGAATCGCGGAATCTGCAATTCATCAGATGAGATAATGTCGTATATAGTTATCCAGTCGAAAGAAAATTCGCTGGAAGAGTATACTACCGCAGACGGGGAAAGAATTCCCTGCGAGCCGAAATGGAGATAACGCAAACTAAGTGACCTGGCCAAAATACACTACAGGCAATACGATTTAAAAAAAACAGATAATGACGACAAGCACCATAAAAGAACATTTTGAAGCAGAAGCTCACGAATTTGATAGCATCATAGTAAAAATAATACCGTATTACGATCAGATGATTCAGGCACTGATCGATTCCATTCAATTCGATACATTTGATAAAATTCGCATAATCGATTTAGGTTGTGGAACAGGCACAATTGCAAAACGACTTGCTGATAAATTTCCCAATTCAAAGATTGTTTGTCTGGATATTGCTTCAAAAATGATCGAAATTGCAAAGTATAAATTACAAGACCATAACAATACGGAGTTTATTGTAGGTGACTTTTCCAAAATCGACTTTCATGAGCAATTTGATGTAGTTGTTTCTTCATTGGCATTGCATCATATTCAGACAGACAACGAAAAAAAAGAATTCTATTCTAAGATTTATACTATCCTGACAAATTCCGGTCAATTCATAAATGCTGACGTTGTTCTGGCAACGACAGATTATCAACAGGCCATAAATATGAGTCGGTGGATTGACTACATGAACAAAAGTGTATCAATGGAAGAAATCATGAATAAATGGATTCCAGGCCATAAAACTGAAGACAGACCATCTAAATTAATGGATCAATTAAAATGGCTGGAAGAAATTGGATTTAAAAACATTGATGTACTATGGAAGTATTATAACTTTAGTGTTTACGGAGGAATGAAAGAATAGAGTAACTGCATGTAAAACATCATTGTGCATATGTTGCTGTAAAGTATTTAGCATGAATTATTCAGGTAAACCAGGAAGCCCATGATTCATTAAGTACATTTTTAAAAAATGATATGACCCATGACAAACTATCAACTAAAACGACTTGACATAAATGAGATTGATTTGATTCGACCACTGTGGGAGAAATTAAACCTCACACATATGGACTTGTCAACGCATTTCAGGAAACGTTTTCAGGAAGCGAATTGGGAAAACCGAAAAACAAAACTGATAGAGAAATCAGAAGAACTATTGTTGGAGACTGTTGTTGAAAAAAACTTAATCATTGGATATTGTATCAGTTCCATTGACAAGGGAAACAACAAAACTGGTGAAATTGATTCAATTTATATTGACGAAACCCATCGAAAATGTGGCTTAGGAAAACTGTTGATAAATCATGCTGTAGATTGGTTGATATCAAAAGGAACAACAGAGCAGAAACTATTGGTCGGTGTCGGGAATGAAAGAGTACTCGACTTTTACAAACAACTCAACTTTATGCCGTTGCATATTGTATTACAACGAATTGACAAAGATAAATCATAGAAACAACATTTATTGAAAGAGAATAGCATGAAAGCAGGTGTTTTACTTTTTGAAAACTTTGAGACATTGGACGTCTTTGGACCGGTTGAACTGATTGGACGATTAAAAGAACTTTATACAATTACGTTTTACTCATTATCCGGGGGACTGATCAGCAATAGTCACGGAGTTTCAATTTTGACAGAGAAACTGGAAAGTATAACCCGAAACCTTGAGATTTTTATTATTCCCGGCGGAATGGGGACACGCAAAGAAGTTGACAATGCTTTCCTTATTGACTCTATCCGAAAAATAGCCGGTACGAGTAAATACGTTTTGACTGTTTGTACCGGCAGTGCATTGCTTGCAAAGACAGGTCTGCTGGACAACAGGAAAGCCACTTCAAATAAAAGAGCTTTTGAATGGGTTACAGGTAACGGAAAGAACGTAAATTGGATAAGACATGCCCGTTGGACTGTTGACGACAAATATTATACTTCTTCCGGAGTAAGCGCCGGAATGGATATGACGTTAGGATTTATATGTGATTTATATGGACTCGAATTTGCCAGAAAAATGGCATGTGAGATTGAATATAACTGGACAGAGCAGAAAGAGAATGACAATTTTAGTGAGAACAAATTGCTATAAAATTTCATAGCATGGATAGTTGAAGGCTAAAGTACTTTATGAAGAATTTTGTCATGTATTACATTACGTGAATGATATCAGACAGTGAATAATGATTTAGCAACAGTCAAATCCATCTGTATGGACTATAGAATCCATAATTCGAACGATAAGCAGTTTCTATAAATATGTGAGGCTACTTTAACTCCAGAATTTCTGAGTAAACAAGAATCAATTGACTTTAATGTATTTCAAGGATCAAATAAGCCATATGAAAAGTAAGCTATTTAATGCCCTCTTACTTCTTTCTTCACTGGTAGGATATTTAGAGTGGGGACAAAACAGGAAAATGTTTTTATACAAGTTAGAAATAGAGATATTTTCTAAATTTCTGAAAGACTCAGTTTCTATCATCCACCCTTTTATCTTATTACCTTTACTTGGACAATTTCTTTTGCTATTCACCCTGTTTCAGAATAACCCCGGTAAAACACTCACCTATATTGGAATGGGAGGAATTGGGATTCTTCTGGCTTTGATATTTTTAGTAGGTTGCCTGAATAGAAACCCATATATAATTTTTTCAACCATTCCGTTTTTTGCAATTAGTTATTTTATCATCAGACACAACAGGAAATTGAAGATTAATTAGGAAGCAAGAAAATGAAGAATCTTCAATAAACAAAGTTCCAAAAGTACATGCAGAAGTGATTTTATTATTTTTATTCAGAGATCTAAATGGAAGATTCGCAACCTTTTGGCGAAATAAATGGTAAAGTTGAATCTTTTTTTGCAACCTTTTTGAATTACCTGCATTTATAGTGGAAAGATATTTTTATGATGACCCTTGAAGAAGAAAAGCAGCTCTTAGAAAAAATCAAAGAAAACCCGGAGTTCTTCGGGAAAATCTTTGATGCCTTCTACAAGCCTATATTTAATTACATTTTTCACCGCGTTGCAGATTATGATATTTCAAGAGATATTGCAGCCGATACTTTTTTAAAAGCCTATTTGAAGATACATGCTTTTTCATGGAAAGACGTTTCAATTTTAACCTGGTTATACCGGATTGCAACGAACGAAATCAATTATTACTACCGGAATAATAAAGTAACCAAATTATCACTGGATTTGCTTGGTTCACATGCAAATATATTATTCGAATTTGACGATTACCAGACCGAAAAACAATTAATAGAAAACGAGATGAAATTGAACGAGGATTTTGCCCGTGTGCAACGTTCGTTGAAAAAACTTAATTCAAAGTACCAGGAAGTTCTTTCGTTACGTTTTTTTGAAAAAAAATCGCTCAAAGAAATCTCCGAAATACTTGATAAAAAGGAAGGTACAATAAAATCACTTTTGTCCAGAGGACTTGATAAATTAAAAATTGAATTTAATAGTGCAACCTAAAACGTATTATTGCATTATAAATAAAAAAAATTATGAAAAACAATTTTGAAGATAAAATGGAGCATCTTACGACTCCAAATACCGGTTTTGTAAAACATCAGGAAATATTGAAAATAGGAATGATGAATGCAAGAAAATCTGCCAGAATAGGAATCGTTTTTATATTAATCCCTATGGTGTTTATTGTTTTAGCCTATTTTAAAATCAGACTTTTGATACAGTGGGATTTTTTCAACAAAATCCTGCAGTTTGTTTCCAATCAAAATCAATCAGGCGTCATCAGTTGGGTATCTCATATAATTCTTATTGGATTGCCCATATTGGGTATATTCATAAACTTGCTTGCCATAACTCATTTCTATATTGACAAACAGAACAAAGAACTAATAGTCACAGTAAGATATCGTTTAAAAAATCTCATAATTCTGTTACTTAGTGCTGTTCTGTTAGTAATCGTATTTATGTACGTTTTGCTCTTAAATCGTATGTAGGAATAAACAGAGATGATAATTATGCGAAATCGGAACAAGGCATATTCAACAGGGATAAAAATTACAGACTAATGATAACTGATATAATAAGAACCGAAAATATTTCAAAGCATTTTGGTAATGTTCATGCTGTATCGGATATGTCATTAAATGTGAGAAAAGGCGAAATCTATGGCTTTTTAGGACTTAATGGAGCCGGTAAGACAACAACGATTCGAATGCTTCTAGGAATGATACGTCCTACATCGGGAGTTGCATTTATGAACGGGAAAAGGATTTCTTTTGATAATACGGAATTATGGAAAAGTGTCGGTTCATTGGTCGAAATACCTTATTCATATCCTGAGCTTACGGTTCGTGAGAACCTCGATATAATTCGTCGGTTACGCTTTATTGCCGATAAAAAAGCAATTGATAATGTTATTGACAAACTCCAACTGGGTGCTTATGCAAATAGAAAAGCCAAAGATTTATCGCTTGGAAACAATCAACGACTCGGTTTAGCGAAAGCCTTACTACACCATCCTGAGATATTGCTGCTAGACGAACCTACAAACGGGCTTGACCCGGCTGGCATTTATGAAATAAGAGAAATGTTAAGTGATCTGGCATTAAATCAAGGTGTAACAATTTTTATTTCAAGTCATATTCTTGGAGAAATATCAAGATTTGCCACGAGAATAGGAATTATTCATGAAGGTAAATTAATGAAAGAAATTGATGCAAAAGGGCTTGAAACACTCCTGGGCAAACACCTTCTGATCAGTGCCAATGACATTCATCTCGCTTATTCCCTGTTAACCCTAAAAGGATGTAACCCTGAGAAAATAACCGATAATATTATTGAAATAAATGATGAATCAGATATTTCAAAACCGGATTCTATCGCTACAATGATGGTAAATGCGGGTTGTCCGCCAACATTATTAAAAGTAGAAGAGGAAGATCTTGAATCCTATTTTTTAAGAACTATTGGAATGAAAGGAGGTTTTAAATGAAAGGTATAGGAGTATCCTTGTGGGTAGAAATACTGAAAGTCAGAAAATCCAATATGTTTTGGGCAACAATTCTGGTTTTTATTTTTGTTCCATTTATGATGGGAATGTTGATGTTTGTTCAGCTTCACCCCGAAATTTCCGGTAAACTTGGGATGATTGGTAGTAAGGCATCTATGTTGAGATTTGGAGAACCTAACTGGCAAAATTTTTTCACCTTACTTATTCAGGGTTTTGCCGGAATTGGTGTTATTGGAATTGGATTTGTTGCAAGTTGGGTTTTTGGACGTGAATTTTCCGAACATACGATAAAGGATATTTTAGTGTTGCCTATCTCCCGGTCTACAATCGTTTTATCAAAATTTACAGTGGTTGTCATCTGGTCGGTACTACTATCGCTCATATATTTTACAGTTAGTTTATTATTCGGTCTGATGATTCATGTACCGGATTGGTCACATGAAATTGTAATGATAAATTTTAACCGATATTTCGTAACAGCCTTACTTACAATAATACTTTCTACTCCGGTAGCATTCTTAGCGAGCTATAGCCGCGGATACATGCTTCCAATGAGTTTTGTAATTCTTACACTAATTGCCGCCAACTTTACCGGAATAGTGGGATTAGGTCCTTATTTTCCATGGGCTATACCCGGTTTATATGGTACAGCCTCAGGATTTGAAGGGTTGCAATTAAAGATTGCAAGTTACTTTATTCTGTTTTCAACAGGGATATTGGGACTATCCGGAACACTGGCAATATGGCGTTATGCTGACCAGAAATAATAAACGGATAGCCCTTCACAAAATAAAACAGAAAACAGATTGGCTTTCTGGTGAATAAATTCAACTTTGCAGCACGAACTTCCACATTTACAGTTTGAGAGAGAAGCTTTCAGTAATCATTCAGTAAATGCAATATAATAAGTCATGCACATGAGAAGCCTGAAAGTTTTTAAATTAATGTATTCTTTTTTCCTTCTTTTCAAGCCCACAACTTCTCACCAATAAAGCAAAAAGGAAATATAATACAGCTTGTTGACCTGTTCTATATTTCCCACGATAAAATTATAATATTAATACGATAAATTAGCCTTTGATTTTTGTAAAACATTTGGATAGAATGGTCGCATTTCTTTTAAGAACCAACAGATAAAAACCGGCAGGAAGAGTTTCAATATTCACATTGTTCTCCTTTAGCTTTCCGTTGGATAGTAATCTTCCCATGGTATTATAGATCTCATAAGTAGCCCCCTCCAGAGAAGTACCGGTACTGATATTCAAGAATCCATGAGCAGGATTGGGAAACAATTTTATTTCTTTTTTTTCTTCTTTTATATCCACTGTTGCTGTCTGACTACTGGATGCAGGAATGCCTAAAAGTGAATAGGGTACTCTGACGCCCTTAACCCGGTAGAAATAGGGATCGATATATGCTCCTTTTACAATACTCACTCCATTCACAATTTTTTTACCGGCCGAATTTACAGTGATGTCTGTTTTGTCGTCGGCGGAATAGTTCAGGCTGTAAGTAAACAACAATTCATCATTTTCATTTGTAAACTGAGGATGAACGTTGGGCGTATAATAACGCGCCTGCGACCCGTATACATATTCGTTGATAGCATAGATCTTCTTCGAAGCAGCAAAACCTGAAATGGGAGAATCGGCAACAGTACCCCTGACAAACCTGGAGGTAGTTACCCAAAAGCCAATGTCCAGTGTAATCAAAACATACTTGCCGTTTACATACCCAACTGCTGCTAAGGCTCCTGGGCCTTCAAACACCTTGGCTTTGTTGCATTTAGCATCAGTAGCCGGTTGCTTATCTACCCAGGTTGTTCCATTCCAGAAAGTCCATGCTGTTAAAGGACTGGCCTGTGAGAACCGGGCTACGAATATCTGTATGGCAGAGCCAAAACCCAGGCCTCTGCAACCAAAAACATAAACATATCCATCTGCTGCTTTAACCATCCCGCAGGCATAGTTTACAGAAACACTGGTACTCAATCCGGGTACTTCATGACGAATTGAACTCCACACAAGACTTCCCGCTGATGATGGATAAATCTCATACAGCGTTTGTTTTGTTTGTGACAATCCATTGCCTTCGCCACATATTAAATATACTTTCCCATCTATCTCCACACCATTTGATGGCCAGGCAAAAGACTGGTTGGGTTGAATGTTTCAAATTTGTTTGGGACGAGCCTGTGAACTGTTCGTTCGGGTAATATTCGGAGCATTATCCGGTGTCCAATCTGTTATGGAAGGTTGTAAAAACATGGAATTACCATATACAAAGTACCAATTGCTGTAAAATAAGTTATTGATTTGTAATTCTGAACCATCCCACGCATCCTGGGTTACCCACAATGTTTTACCATTCGAAAGAGCAATACTGGACCCCTGATCAAATGCAGCTGATCCGAAAGTCTTATTATTCCTCTCAAAAAATTTCACGACCTTGTCATCCCGATACGTACATGGTGCCTGTTTATTCATCACCCACAACTGATTATCTGCTCCACTGAATACCTCCTGAGTAATGGGGGTATAATCGTTGATTGACAAATTTGAGTTTGTCAGAACCAATCCGCTGTTCTTGTTAGTAATTTTATAATTTCCTGTGGAAACCTCTGTAACGCTCCACAACATCTGATTACCTGGCAATGTCAACCCTGCATTTTGTTGCAATTGGACTCCGGCAGCTGATGAACCGGCAGGAACATCAAGAAATTTGCCACTCATGGTACTTCTGATGGAATAGTATTTCACATCGTTTTCGGTAGACACATAGATAATATGCCACCTTTGATATTTCTGAGGCTTGGCTTCGTAATCTGTTTCAGCAACATGCCCGACAATCAGTGCATTGTCTTTGTATTTTTCGTTATAAAGGGTATCCCCTGCTACCTGCATATAAAGAGCTCCCGATATACTTTTTAAGGTATACACACCATAATCTTCCACATTGCCTGTAACTTCCTGAGAAGTTACTGATGTAACACTGAAAAATGTCATTATTGTTAATAAAGCCGGTATACGTAAAATTTTTTTCATTCTCAGTAGGTAATTGTCAATCATATTTTTAAATTGGCGGACTGACTGTTTATTTTAAAGGATTCAAATTTAACATTTTTAGTTGATATTTAGACGAATTGTATCGTTTTCATTCGCTTTACCATGTTGGAAATAGATAATTGGTTTCGAGTATGACGATTTGGAACGATGTTTCCACCTAAAGATTGAGCAAAAAAGGTTTTAACTGTTTGTGGAATCGTTGTGAATAAAGCTAGAAAAAAAGGAGGAAATCAGTCTTATCATTTATTTTTTAATTTATAACATAAAAAGTAAATTAGGAAATTCATGGATTATTTGTTTTAATTCTGATAACTGGTTCATCTTTTCAAAGGTCAATTAAAAATAGGATTTACTAATTACCAATTATTTTCTGAAAATAAGAATGATTTTTATCATTCGTGATAAACAGTTTGAACGTTGATTAGTTAACTATACAAAATATTAGTTTATTTACAAACACATATTAAAATCGAAGACAATGCAAACGACAAGAGCAAATGCCCTGTTACCAGAGCAAGCCAAAAGCAAGTTGGTGCCACCGGTGGAACTAAAAACCAAAACTGGTAACCTGATCAGTTAAAGTTAACCATCCTGAGACAACACTCTCCTCTATCGAACCCCATGGGTTCAGGATATAACTATGCAGAAGAATTCAATCGTCTGGATATGGAAGCTTTAAAAAAAGATCTGCTCGTGCTAATGACCGACTCACAGGAATGGTGGCCAGCAGATTTCGGTCATTTTTTTTATTTGGGCTTTATCATGGAAATGAGTAATTTTGTACATCTTTTAAATTCATTCTTTTCAATGGTTGAATAAAGATTACATAAAAAAATAATGAAAAGATATTTGATTTTATTACCGGCTATTCTGTGTTGGGTCAATGGCGTATTTGGAATACAACCGGTAGTTGTGGCAGAAAGTACGTTGAAAGTAAACAAAAATAGTGAAGAGGTTTTTTATTACGGGTTTGCTGCCGGTGACGAACTGGTATTTTCGTTCAAAGAAATTCATGGTTGGTTGTTGAATGGAATTGAAATAAGCGAACTACCAGCATCGGTTAAATTTATGGATTACCGGGTAAAAAAAATTACAAACAAAAAGATCCTTATTCCCCGGACGGGTATTTATAAATTCCGACTGGTCAACCCGGCAGGTACAGCGCGTATCTGCAACATGACGATTCAACGCATTCCGGCCGGTATTGTCACTCAGGATTTCAATTCATCAGTTTACTGGCATACCGTTCAGGATACTACCTTTATACCTACTCAGGAAAAATACCTAATGAAACGGGACACCGTTGCACAAACGCTTGTGGAGAGAGTTACCAAAATAGGGACCTCGAATGTTTTTGACAACAAGTTAAACAAAGATGTGATTGATTTTTCGTTGCCTGCAGGAACCGTGTCGTGGAGCTATTATATTGGTGTCGGAACGGAAGGTCAGAAAGCATTTGTCAAAGCCAAAAGAGGCTTTTTTAATACCGCAGCCTCTGTTGCTTCGCACATTCCGGGGTATGGCACCATGGCAGCACTGGCGCTGTATGGATTCAATGCATTTTCAATGATTCAGGGAGAGGACAACGTAAAATTCTGGTTTATGAATGATGAAACAAGTGCCTTCATGTTTAAATCAGGGAAGAAATTCAGGGACTTTAAACAGGGAGATGTGTTGAATGATGCTGCTCAAATGAAAATGCCGGTATCTGGAAAATTACATCTTGGACTATTAAACGACAATTTAATTGAACCGATTCTGGTAACGGTATCGCTAACGGCTATTGTTGTGACCGAACATAACTCCGTACGAAACAACAAAATCATGAAGATTGTCAGCCGGGAAGAGGCGTATTTGAAGAATTAATGAACAACTTCCTAAACAAAAATAGATAACATTGAATAGATCAACAATGTATTCTATCAATTGTTATTTTTAATAGAAGTCCAAATTCAGTTGAAATACGAATAAGAATTTTATGTACAATAGAACTATTTAATCTACTTTGATAAATAGAGTAGTCAAAGAATCTGATCCGGGAATTGATCTGCTTAGTATGAGTTTATCGTTTGTAAGAAAACTAATCCATATTTTGAAATCTTTAAAAATAGCCTTTCGAATATAATTATTTGAATATTTTTGTATATTTGCAATCGATAAAATGATTTAAGTGCCATAGGATGACTGACAAAATGATCATATTGCTTGATTTGAAAGAACATTTACTGAATGGTTATAACGATTCTGTAAAGGATATTATTTTGTTCGGCTCACATTCAACAGGAAAATCGAATGATGATTCGGATTATGATATTCTGGTTGTGTTAGAGAACCCATATAATGCAAGGGATGAAAATAAAATCTATGATTTGTGCTATGACATTGATTTGAAATATAATATTATAATAGATGCTCATCTCATTACTCTTAGTGAACTTAGTACATTACGAGGCAAACAACCTATTTATACTACTGCTTTAAAAACAGGAATATACGCATGAGTCTTGATACAAATGAACGATCGGAACTCATCAGATACAGACTTGACGAGTCAAAAGAGACCATTCAGGATGTTCAGTTATTATTAGAAAATGACAGGTACAGGGCAGCTGTAAACCGAATATATTACGGTATGTTCTATTCTTTGCTGGCACTTGGATTAGCATATGAATTTGAGACTTCAAAACACCAACAATTAATAGGGTGGTTCAATAGAAATTTCATACACAAAGGACTTATCGAATCCAACTATGGTAGAATAATAAACAAAGCTTCAAATCGCCGAACAAAAGGAGATTATGAATCCTTTGTTGAATTCGATAAAGCTATTATTCTTGAAATGTTTGAAGAAATGAAAGATTTTATTTATGAGATTGAGAAATTTCTGAATCAGAAATAGAATCAATTTGCCCATTTTTTCTTTAATTACCCTACCCTGTATTGTTTACCACGCTTTTAGTTTTTCCAATCCTCTTATTACCTGTTAAAAGGGAATAGAAATTTAATTCTTCAAAATTTATTTAGAATTAAATTGAATTATTTTCTTCATTCAATTCATATATTTTGTTTTTCCTGTATTCTATGAATTACAGAAAAATTTCCTTAATTTTGCATCCTGTTTCAAACATCAAACTTCAAACTCTTCAAACTTCAAACATTCAAACTATCATAATCATGGCTAAAGAATTTAATTACCAGGAGCCTTTTCCACTGGGAAAAGAAAAGACAGAATACTATTTGCTGACCAACGAACATGTTTCCGTTTCGGAATTTGACGGACAGGAAGTACTCAAAGTAGAACCACAAGGGTTGACCAAACTGGCACGTGCTGCCATGCACGATTGCTCGTTCCTGCTTCGTCCCGCTCATCAGGAACAGGTGGCTTCTATCCTCGCTGATCCACAGGCCAGCGAAAACGATAAATATGTGGCACTTACCATGCTTCGCAATGCGGAGATTGCTGCCAAAGGGGTGTTGCCTTTCTGCCAGGATACCGGTACAGCAACCATTTATGCCAAAAAGGGCAGTAATGTCTGGACTGACGGTACCGATGAAGAAGCTTTGTCGAAAGGTATCTACGAAACCTATACCCAAGAAAACCTACGCTATTCTCAGAATGCGGCATTGAACATGTACGATGAAGTAAATACAGGTACCAACCTTCCGGCTCAGATTGATCTGGTAGCCAGTCACGGAAATGAATACAAATTTCTGTTTATTGCCAAAGGGGGCGGCTCGGCCAATAAGTCGTATTTATTCCAGGAGACAAAAGCATTGCTGAATCCTGTATCCCTTGAAAAGTTCCTGACAGAAAAAATGAAAACACTGGGAACGGCAGCTTGCCCTCCCTACCACATTGCTTTTGTGATTGGCGGCACGTCGGCTGATGCCTGTATGAAAACAGTAAAACTGGCATCCACGAAATACTACGATGAACTTCCTACCGAAGGAAATGAACTGGGACAATCATTCCGGGACGTGGAAATGGAAGCTAAAATTCTGAAAGCATCACAGGAATCGGGCATAGGTGCACAGTTTGGTGGTAAATACTTTGCACATGACATTCGCATCGTTCGCCTTTCCCGTCACGGGGCTTCGTGTTTTGTAGGGATGGCGGTCTCCTGTTCTGCCGATAGGAATATCAAAGGGAAAATCAACAAAGATGGTATCTGGGTTGAAAAAATGGAAGATAATCCGGGTCGTTTAATCCCTGCCGAACTGAGAAATCAGGGTGAAGGCAATGCGGTAAAGATTAACCTGAACCAACCTATGAAAGAGATTCTGGCAACCTTGTCAAAGTATCCGGTATCCACCCGTCTTTCGTTGAACGGAACCATCGTGGTCGGTCGTGATATTGCTCATGCAAAACTGAAAGAATTGCTTGATTCGGGCAAACCACTTCCACAATATGTAAAAGATCATCCGATCTATTATGCCGGTCCGGCAAAAACGCCCAAAGGAATGGCATCCGGTTCATTTGGACCCACAACAGCCGGGCGCATGGACTCGTATGTGGATCTGCTTCAAGAGAACGGAGGCAGCCTGATCATGATTGCCAAAGGAAACCGTACTCAACAGGTAACTGATGCCTGCCAAAAACATGGTGGTTTCTACCTGGGATCTATTGGAGGACCTGCTGCTATTCTGGCGGAACAAAATATCAAGAAAGTGGAATGCCTCGAATATCCTGAATTAGGCATGGAAGCCATCTGGAAAATCGAAGTGGAAAACTTCCCTGCATTTATCCTGGTGGATGACAAAGGCAATGATTTCTTCAAGCAAATAAAACCCATCATGGCTTGCTAAGAACAAGTTTAATATTAAAAACGGCTGTCTGAGAAAATCAGGCAGCCGTTTTTTAATTATTTCATTTTTAACCGTACCCCAACATTGACACTGGTTCCGGGTTGGTTTAATCCGCCATAATCGGCATACGAAGTATTCAGGATATTATTTACATCTGCATAAACATCACATTTTTTGTGCGACCAGAGCAAACGTCCGTTAAACATCACATACGGGGTATAATTCTGAATGATGGATGGGGCACCATACACGTTGTTGGCATCATACGTACCCGACCGGTCTAAATATGCGACATTCCAGGATGCCGAGACATTCTTCCAGATGGAATGATCTACTATCAATACTACTTTATGTTTCAGATAGTCGAGCGCATATTTTGAAATAAAATTGCTGGCACTTTTATCCAGTTGCAGGTACGAATAATTAATCGCCACCTTTCGCACAAACGAATGACGAAAACTATATTCAGCCGACAGATCAGCACCAAGGGCATTGACATCAGTCAGGTTTTCACTGATCCAGTTGGCAGTCGGACTTGGTTTAACCCAGTCAATCACATTTTGACCCAACCGGTAATAACCGGCAAGATCCAGTTTCCACTGAGTATGAACTATTTTTGTTCCAACTTCAAAAGTCTGCGAATGCTCTGGTTTTAAATCCGGATTGGCAGTATGCTGCGGACCGACATAATACAAATCGGTAAAGGTCGGTAGCCGGACAGCAGTATTGACATCCGCAAATACCCGGACATAATCGCTGATTGAATAGGCAATATCCAGGCCTCCAAAAGTATTCAGTCCGTAAGTAGTTGTATAAGTAGAAGCAACCCCCGCAGAGAAATACCATTTATTGAGATTCAAAGTCTGGTCGATATATCCGGTTTCCAGGATACGGTTTGCTTCTTTTGTAAAGAATCCGTTTGCTTCCAGGGGAGCACGCATGGAATCGATGTGCGTTCCGAGCACATTGCTAAAGATATGTTCGTTCCGGATATCCACACCGAAAGTAGTTTTCCCGATTTCAGTAAGGTAAGCCAGGGAAGCTTTCCCTCCGGTCACATCGGTTAAGTGGTAATTCCAACCGGCCGGTTTGTTAAAGTCCAGTTCAAACCTGTCATGATGTCGCCGCCAGTAACCCTGGGCAGTATATTCAAAATTGCCTTTTTTCATGGTCCAGTTCAAAGCTGCCAGAAAGGTTTTAGAATTTTCATACTGATTGGGAAAAGCCAGTGAATAAAAGCCACCTGCCCCAAAAGCCTTTAATTGAGTGGCCAGTTGCAGATCGAGCTTACCGGCTTTTCCGGTATTGAATGTAGATTGAATAAAAGCACTGCTTAAATCAAAATCGGTATTGGAAGCATAACCCGAACTACTTTTATGAGATATGGAAGCAAAGGTATGGAAACGGTCTGTTCCGAGGCTACCCGATACCGATTGGGCAAAGTAATTAAAACTACCGGCAGTCAGTTCGGCATTTAAGGCTTGCTTTTCGTTATTCTCTGTAACGATATTGATCGCTCCGCTAAAGGCATTGGGACCCAGCACCCGTGCAGATGATCCTTCAAGAATTTCCACCCGGCTTACATCCGATAGATTAAGCGGAATATCCAGGTTAAAATGGCCAGTTTGCGGGTCGGTTATATTGACTCCGTTCAAAAGTACCAACACCTGGTCAAACGAGCCACCACGGACAGATATATCGGCCTGGGTGCCATTCGTGCCACGCTGACGGATATCCAGCCCAGCCACAAAGTCCAACAGTTGGTCAATGCTTTGAACAGACAATCTGGCAATTTCAGCTTTATCCACTACTGTTAGCACCCTGCCCATTTCGGAATAGAGTTTATTCCTGTTGGCATTGACCTGTAATTCAGAAAGATTGATTGCAATTGAGTCCGTTTTTACCTGACATCGAACCGATTGTAATGTAACCAGAAAAAGAGAAAAGAGAATAAAAGTTTTTTTCATACTGAATAAAATAAAAAAAGAACGGTTGAGATGAGATAAACTCATTTCAACCGTTCTGATGAATAAAATAATTATGTGTGTACTGAGAGCACGCAGCTGTGCTAACAGTTGATGTTTCGAAGAAAGATATTTCCTGAATTTGTTGTAAAGCAGCTTTCAGTTCCAATAAATCACTCAGGTCATCCGGAGATTCCGTATCACTGGCAATGACCAGGATTGAACTGGCAGAAATGCCGGTTGTTTTTTTCAATGACTTATCTGAAACCGATACTGCCAGGCTTCCAATTGTCACAGTACTGGACAGACTGCAAAAAACAGCATACCCTGCCCTGCTCCATCGACGGAACCTGAAAGATGTGGCAGCATATCTTTTAGTTGTTTTCAATAGTGAACCGTTATTTGAAGGCGCAAAAGTAACAAAAATTCTTTAAAGCTGACTTCTGCAGAATAAAAAAGGTGCTTCTGAAAACAGAAACACCTTTTTAATATACACGTTTACAACTTATTGTCGTAAGAAACTTTTTCTGTTTAATTTACCGGTCCACTCATCCGACAATACACCAGTCGCGGTTTTTCCACCAATAATAAAAATATGGTTTGACTGAAGAATATCCTGCAGCGAACCCTGTGGTTGCTCTCCCTTTAAAGTCGATGGTTTCAATACTACTATTGAGGTGAAACTGCGTGGAATAAAATCTTTTGGAAGAAAGTTGCGAAGTTTATCTGGTTTTTGCCAGCTTAATCCTTCATCTTTGGATACCCTGTAAAAAGTTCCGACAGTATCATTCCTTGCACCAAATACAAATAGTTTACTGTCATAGGATATAACTGATGCACCAACAGCGAGTGTATCCAGTGTATGGTTTTCAGCACTTAAATTTATCCAGTAGTTACCATCTTCCGTAGTCCAGTTGGTATGAAATGTAGCACTGGTATGTGTTGAACCTTCCAGTAACAGTCCTTTTGCTTTTCCTGTTGATGAGTTAAAAGTAACGGAAGCAAAATCACTCACCGGAAAATTAACCGGCAATACATTGTTACTTTTAATAATCCAGGTTATGCCATCTTTCGAGCTGGCGAAACGGTACAGCTGATCCCCTTTCGATTGAGTTACTGCCCTAATGCTATCGTTCAATCCGAAAATGATTGATTTAAAGGTGTAATTTGCCAGTGTGAAATTATTGATGTTCCAGGTCGACCCATCAGTGGTTGTATAAATTTTATCACCATCCTGAGTCAGATACAGTTTTCCGTTATATTCCACCATTGCCCTGAGTGGGGCATTGACCGGCAAGCCAGTCACTGTTGCATTTATCCAACTGATACCATCCGTTGAAGTCTTCAGGAAATTCGTCGAACCATCATTCTGATAAAAGAAGATTTTATTATTCAGGATAATGGCTTTTTGATTGGTGGCATTAACATCATTCAGATTATCCGTTAATTTTTTCCATATATACAGTTCCGGATCAATCTGATGCACATTCACCTCAACCACATAATCTTTATAGGCTATAGCATCCGACGCGTAGTTTCGCAGTGAAATTTGTTGTCTGAAATCTATCGTATCTTTCCCGGTAATTAATGCCGAGTCCTTTTTATATTTATAGTTAGTTTTTGGAAAATGCAATATCGTTCCGGCAGTACTTACAAAGGTAAAAACCGGGAAAACACTATCTACCCGTGTTTTATAAGGCAACGAATCAACATTGATTATCGTTTTGCCAACTAAGGTAAATACAGCGGTACTCAGGTAAGGAATGCTGTCATTAGCCGTAAACTTTAGAGAAACAAAATCAGGATTGCTTGAAGTTGCAGTAGGAGTGTTCGTCGTACCCAGACATGAACTTAATAAAATGATAGAGGAAAGAAAAAATATTTGCCTGAAAGGATTGAATTTCATAAATACAAAGTTTATTTAATGGACAAAGTTAAAAACATTTTAGTTCATCTTTACCGTGCTTCCCAAGATTTATTGTTTTTTATCATTCTTCAAGTGAAACCCTCACTATTTTTTTACCAGTGAGGGCTTCACTCCTTGCCTTTTACCTCTTACGTTAATTCAACCACCACCGGGCAATGATCTGAGTGAACAGCTTCCGAAAGTATGGCTGCCGAGATTAACCTCTCACGAAGCGGGTTACTCACCCAGTGATAATCAATCCGCCATCCGGCATTCCGTGAACGGGCTGCACCCAGGTAACTCCACCAACTGTATTGCTCGGGACGGGGGTCAAATACCCTGAATGAATCGATCATACCCGTAGCTTCATACCGATCGAGCCATTCACGCTCTTCAGGCAGGAATCCGGAGACTCCTTTTTGTCGTTCAGGATGATTTATATCAATGGGCTTATGGCAAATATTATAATCTCCGCACACAACGATATTTGGCCTTGTTTTGCGAAGATTGGCTATAAAAGGTGCAAAAGCTTTTAAAAACTCCATCTTGACTGCCTGACGGATTTCTCCCGAAGATCCGGAAGGAATATATACGCATACCACTGTGATATCACCAAAGTCGGCCCTGATAACTCTTCCTTCGGAATCAAACCCGGCATGTTGCATACCTATAATCACATTATCAGGCGCTTGCTTACTTAAGATGGCTACACCGCTGTACCCCTTTTTCTCTGCCGAATGAAGATAAGAAGTATACCCTAATTTTGCAAATGTCATGGTGTCTATTTGATCGGGTTGAGCTTTCGTCTCCTGGAGACAAAGCACATCAGGATTTTCAGCTTGAAGCCATTCTGTAAAATTTTTACTCAATGCTGCCCGAATCCCGTTAACGTTGTACGAAATGATTTTCATTGATTTGCTTTTTTTACCTGTTTAAATAATTCAGAAGCGAACACAAAACTATTCAGTGCTTCATTATCAACGTGAAATATATCTTTATTGTTCCCCTGCCATGCATTTTCTCCATTTTCAATAAAGATAATGTTCTCACCAATCTCCATGACAGAATTCATATCATGTGAATTTATGATGGTGGTTATGCCAAATTCGTGGGTAATTTCATGTATAAGCTGATCAATTACCAGTGACGTTTTTGGGTCAAGACCTGAATTGGGTTCATCACAAAACAGATACTTCGGTTGAAGTGCAATGGCTCTTGCAATGGCAACACGCTTCTGCATTCCTCCACTTATTTCGGAAGGGCCTAAATGGAATGCTTTTTCTTCCAGGTTAACACGGTCTAAACAAAAAATGGCCCGCTCTTTCATTTCAGCTTTCTCAAAATCTGAAAACATTTCGAGTGGATACATCACATTTTCAAGCACACTCATCGAATCAAACAGAGCTGAACCCTGAAAAAGCATACCAACTTCACGCCTTAATATCCGGACCTCATGCATTTTCATATCCGGCAGATTTCGTCCATCATACTCAATACGACCTTTATCGATGGTATGCAACCCGATGATACTCTTCATCAGAACTGTTTTACCTGAACCACTCTGACCGATAATCATATTGGTTTTTCCTGTTTCAAATATTGCTGAAACATTTTTCAATACCTTATTACCTTCAAAAGACTTATCTACATTTTTTACTTCAATCATTTTTTCTCTTAAAGTTGTATTCGTTATTTACCAGATAGAATTAATATCAACAAGTTAACCTAACATTAAATTGGTTATCAGCAGATTAAAAAACAATATCAGAATACTGCTGTTCACAACAGCATTTGTACTTGCTTTACCGACATCGAGTGCTCCCCCGTTGGCATAATATCCATAATAGGCAGATACCGATGAAATCAGGAAGGCAAATACCAGTGATTTAAGAAGTGAATAAAACACATAATAGGGCACAAAGGCATACTGTATTCCGGCTAAGTAATTGGCAGTTGTAATTAAATTAGTAATTATACCAACACAATACCCACCGATTAGACCTAAGCCCATACTGAAAATCACCAATAATGGCATCATCACTACAAAAGCTGTAATTTTTGGAAAGATCAGGTAATTGGCTGAATTAACCCCCATGATCTCGAGTGCATCAATTTGTTCGGTAATGCGCATGGTACCGATTTCGGACGCGATACTTGATCCGACTTTACCGGCAAGGATCAGGCACATAATAGTCGATGAAAATTCGAGCAACAAGGTATCACGGACTACTAACCCCGTAGTATAGGTGGGCAGCAACGGATTTGAAGAATTCAATGTGGTTTGGATGGTCATAATGGCTCCGATAAATACCGAAATAATGATAACTATGGGCAAAGATTGTAACCCTAATTTCTCGAGTTCTTTGGGAAACTGGCGAAAAAACATTCTCCAGCGGTCAGGCTGTACTAATACCCGTTTCATTAGCAAAACATACTCTCCTGTTTCTCTGGTAATACTCATGATTAATAGTTATGTGGTTATTGGTACAATTAAAACGCATCTGATGGAATACACATTTAACAGACTGCAAATATACTCATTTTTTAAATACCTGAAAAAAGGAAATCCAATACAATTTCTGATTATAAAAAAAAGAGAAACCCGGTATACGAATTTCTCTTTTTTTTATTTCTTCTAAGAAGACAGTTTTTATACGCGTCTTTCTTTGATCCTTGCTTTTTTACCGGTAAGTGCACGTAAATAATACAATTTAGCACGACGAACTTTACCATGTTTATTAACAGTAATGCTTTCGATAAAAGGTGATTCGAGTGGGAAAATACGTTCAACTCCGATATTACCAGAAATTTTACGAACTGTAAAGCGTTTTTTACCTACATGTCCGACAATTTTAATAACATCACCACGATATTCCTGGATACGTTCTTTTGTACCTTCAATAATACGGTAAGCAACCGTAATGGTATCACCGGCTTTAAATGTCGGGTGAATTTTCTCTACCAGAAATGCTTGTTCTGCAACTTTAATTAAGTCCATTATTGCTTTTTATTTAAATAAATATTATGCGCAATATTCACAGACCTTATTTATTCTGTCAGAGATTACGCTAAAATTGGACTGCAAAAGTACAGCTTTTTTTCTATAACGCAAATGATTGCCTCTCTTTTTTCAATTAAAATTTAAAAAATCAGCAACCTCATAACATAAAAAACGTGAGTTTATTCTCTATGAGTCAGATGAATTCGGAATATATAGAGATATTGGATTATTTTGACTAACTTTGCACCCTCAAAAAAAAAAGATTGTGCTACATGCAAAAAATTAGAAACATTGCTATTATTGCCCACGTTGACCACGGTAAAACTACCCTGGTAGATAAGATGTTATTGGCAGGACACCTGTTCCGCGATAACGAGAACGCCGGCGAGTTAATCATGGATAATAATGACCTCGAACGTGAACGGGGAATAACCATATTAGCAAAAAACGTATCCATCGACTACCTGGGATACAAAATTAATATCATTGACACACCGGGACATGCTGATTTCGGCGGTGAAGTTGAACGTGTATTAAATATGGCCGATGGGGTCCTTTTATTGGTGGACGCCTTTGAAGGTCCAATGCCTCAGACTCGTTTTGTATTGCAAAAAGCATTACAAATCGGACTTAAACCCATAGTTGTTGTTAACAAAGTTGACAAACCAAACTGTCGTCCCGACGAAGTACACGAAGCTGTATTCGATTTAATGTACAACCTGGACGCTACCGAAGAACAACTCGATTTCCATACCATATATGGTTCGGCTAAAAATAACTGGATGGCTGAAGACTGGAAGAAACCAACTACTGATATCATTCCATTGTTGGATGCTATCATTAAATATATTCCTGAACCTCTTTATCTGGAAGGGACTCCACAGATGCTGATTACTTCACTCGATTTTTCATCATATGTTGGTCGTATTGCTGTAGGACGTGTTCATCGTGGTACATTGCGCGAAGGAATGGATGTAAGCCTGGTAAAACGTGATGGTACAGCCGTTAAATCACGTATCAAGGAATTACATACTTTTACCGGACTTGGACGTACCCGTGCTACTGAAGTAAAATCAGGCGACATATGTGCACTGGTAGGTATTGAAGGTTTTGAAATTGGTGACTCAGTATGCGATTTGCAAAATCCTGAACCATTAAAACCAATTGCCATTGACGAACCAACCATGAGTATGGTGTTCACCATCAACAATTCTCCATTTTATGGCCGTGATGGTAAATATGTGACTTCCCGTCACATACATGACCGCCTGATGAAAGAATTGGATAAAAATCTTGCTTTACGTGTTGAAAAGAATATGGACTCTGATATCTGGCATGTTTTCGGACGTGGCGTTCTTCACTTGTCTGTACTGATTGAAACCATGCGTCGTGAAGGATATGAATTACAGGTTGGGCAACCACAGGTAATCTTTAAAGAAATAGATGGCAAACGCTGCGAACCAATCGAACAACTATCCATCAATTTACCTGAAGAATGTTCCGGTAAAATTATTGAAATGGTTGCTATCCGTAAAGGTGAAATGGTTAGCATGGATTCGGTAAACGATCGTATTCAACTCGAATTCCAGATCCCATCACGTGGTATTATCGGATTGCGTAATGCTGTATTGACCTCTTCGGCCGGTGAAGCCATTATGTCTCACCGTTTTCTGGAATATCAACCTTACAAAGGAACTATCGAAAAACGCTCTAACGGATCCATTATTGCCATGGAAGGTGGAAATGCATTTGCATATTCCCTGGATAAATTGCAAGATCGCGGACGCTTCTTTATCTTCCCTCAGGATGAAATCTATTCTGGTCAGGTAGTCGGTGAAAGTTCAAAAGATGGTGACATTGTCGTAAATGTGACTAAACCTAAGAAATTAACCAACATGCGTTCATCAGGTGCTGATGATAAAGCCAAGTTAATTCCACCGGTTGTTTTCAGTCTGGAAGAAGCACTTGAATATATCAAGGAAGATGAGTATGTTGAAATTACTCCAACCTGTATTCGTATGCGTAAGATTTATTTGGATGAAAACGAACGTAAACGAATGACAAGAAAATAAAAGAATAATCAGGACTTTCATTTTAAATCCCGACAGATAAAAATTACACAACAACATTATACTATACTACTAAAACAGGCGTTTTAAAACCGTTATTGTTTAATATTATTTTTATGATTATGAAATGTAAGGTCCTTCTTTTATCAACTGTGTTGTTATGTTGCGTGACGGGTATGTATGCCCAATTTGGAATTAAAGCAGGCATCAACATGTCGAATGAAATTCTGACATTTCAACAACCCGGCGCCAGTGATGGATTCAAATCATCCAATTTAACGGGATATCAACTCGGACTGATTTATCAGGCAATGCCTGCTAATTCAGGTATTGGAATTGAAACCGGCGTATTACTCTCACAGAAAGGAAGTTCATTTAACGACACTTCCAATACAGCCGGAGTAATAAAACAGGGTTACAAAGAACTGACTTTTTTAGAAGTTCCGTTGAATATACGTTATCATTTAATGTTTGGAAGCGTAGGATTGTATGGTTTCGCTGGCTTGTACGCAGGATATGCATTGAGTTGCAAAATGGTGGATGAGACAACAAATGTTACTCAAAATGGCGTTTATCCGGGGTTTACAGATCATGTCGACTATGGGGTTCATTTTGGTGCAGGACTTGAATTCTTTAAGAAGATTCAATTCGGAGCAACCTGGAGTCAGGGTCTAAAAAACTCTACCGGTACAATTGCAGGCTTATCAACGCCCGTTAAAGCAAAGAACAGGATGTATTCCATAAGCCTGGTCTATCTTTTATAGAATAAATTTGAGTTTAAAATAGTTGCATAAAAAAGGAGTGGATCTGTCTGATTCACTCCTTTTTATGTTTAATAGCCAGGATTCTTTTTTCCAGACTTTATCGGTTTAGATCACCTCTACCCTCACCTGTAATCCCTTCAGATATTTCCTTGAAATGATAAACCGGTTTTCTTTCTTTGAAGAAATGGAAAGTAAACAGGTTCGTCCTTCTATTCTGACCAGATAATTCAAGTTAATGATGAATTGCTGGTTGATCCGAACAAAGGAAGGCGAGTATCCAAGAATCGTTTCGGCATTCGTATTACGTTTCAAAAGCAAATGGGATTGATCGAAAAGCACTACAGCCCACAACTTCTTCTCGGTGATATACTCAAAATAAATGATCTGATTTAACCGCAACAACTGGAATCCTGCTGAAGTTGATGCCATTAAAGATTGTTGCAACGTTTCACCGTTATAAAATGGCAATCGGGTTGATTTTAATTCCTTTTTTATATTTTTGGATGATTCTTTCTGCCTGGATATTTTAACCTCAGCCTTATCAGTCGAGCCACCTGAAGACATCGGTTTTAGTTGAATTGAGTCTTTGTCAATCTCCGAATGTTTATCAATCAATTTGATAGAAACTTCCAACGATTGTGAATGATCTAATGGAATATCAAATTTATAGTTTTCATTTTCCATAACTTATTGGTATTTTATGGTTCAAAGTTAATTATAGTAATTTAAGTCAACAAACGGTATATACCAGCTTAGGGCTATATTTCATCTAAAATGCGTATATGTTGCAAATTAAGTAACTATCTCTTGTAAAATAATGACTGTTTGTAATGATAACATATACTATTTTTGGTTATTTTTTGTTATTTTTGGAGCGGCAATTATTAAAAGAAAAGAGCGGCAATAAAATAATCATCAATCTTAAGCAATCATCGAATCATCAACTACAATTTACAGGTTTATAATAACTTTTGAAGAATGATCAGCTATCACTGTTTACTATCGTTTCAAACGATTTTGTAACACTTTCAAGACTGGTTTATGTTAGTTCTTTACTAATTTTAAGTTCCACCTTCCAATGGACATTATTGTTGTTCCTCATCAATTTCCTGTCAAGAAAAGTCAGTATAAAATTTTCAACTTCTCATTGAATGAGCGATGACGAAAAGATTAAAAAAAACTGCCCTGTTTGCACAGGGCAGTTTTATACATACTAAGGATACTATGCTCTTAGTTATTTGCGTTTAACAGGAGAAGCTGTATTATCCCATTTAACTGTAATAGGATCAGTCAAGCTTACGGTAGCAAATGCCGTTGTAAAACTAATATTCGTATTTCCAACTACCTGATCGGAAGTTAAAGTGGTACCTGAATTTAGCCAATACATAGTACTTGGAGAAGTTAATCCGAATTTAACGTAAGTTGTGCTTACATTCGATAAAGAATAAGCAAAGCTCGAATTACCGGCAACAATTCCGTATACATTTGATTGATATACTCCTTCATGTGCAATGGTTGTTCCTAACATTTGGATATCATAATTTTTGGAGAAATCCCATTGATCAGTTACAGCTGTCTTGAAGTCGGTTAAATAATTTTTGTAATCCACAGTCTTCACGATAGTCAACGGATTTCTGAAATGTACGAAATAATCGAAATCATTTATTTCATTATTCGGATATTTTGTTTCGAACAACATTTCATACACTTTTTCAGTCCCCGTTAATGGAGTGCTCAGGCTCATCAATGTACCTGTGGCTGGAGTAGAAGTAACACCCAACGCAGCATCAATACTCGTTTGAGGAGTAGTTACCGATAAAGCAGCACCGGATTGAGCAGGAGTAGCAGGCTTGAATATAAACTGATGGGTCGCACCATTTATTAAACCATTAGTTGTACCAAATACACCTCTGTAAGCTGCAGATCCATAACCAAATGCTTCACCCAGATAAATTTGCATCAAATATCCACCACCGGTATTCATACCTTGTGTCATTACATTTGTTGTATTTCCACTTGGGTATTGATATCCTGCTAATAAAGCCTTATCAAGAACAGGAGCTGTTACTGTATAGGTAAATACGACACTTAATGGTGCTAAACCAGCTGGTGCATATGTATACGTAAGAACTGCCGTACCAAAATCAGCAAGAGGAGTGATTTGATATTTCATGGCATATGTGTCAACTCCCGGATTATTTGGAGATACAACCAACGGATATGCTACTAATGTTGTTGGAGTATTGGCTGCCGTTACAGGAGTAATTGATCCTGCACCAGGAGTAAACGAATACGTTACTGTTGGAGTGACCGGAGCATACGTTGCATTGAATTGATCATGGCTAACACCTAATAGTGTGTAGATAGAATTCATTTGCACCCAATTTACTGCCAAATCAGTCTTGTTATCAGTTATGACGGCTTGACCCTTGAACAAGGAAGCATATGGAAGTGTAACGGAAGGCACATTATAAGTGATTGGAGTTGCTGGTCCTGATGTAGCAGCATCAATCTTTAATTTAATATATGCATTCGCTAAAACGCTACCTGATGGAGTTTGAAGCTGAACATTAATATATGGTGAACGGCCAATGGATGCAGTTCCTTGCAAAATAGTAATATCACCATTCGTTTCCAATTTGATAAATGCATTATCATCAGTAACACCATCCGTACCGATATTACCTGCAGGTACTGTAAATACAAATTTATAATCCGTATTCAAAGCCCCAAAGTTGAAAGCATCCAATGTTTTTTCTAACAAACCACCTTTGACAGCTGTAGCTAAAACCATAGCATTTATATTTAACTTGGCTGTTGCATTATAAACCGGTCTGAAATCAGGTGTTGCTGCAATAGCAGGAACTGCAGTACCATAATGGGTATAACTGGTTCCAAATTTTGAAATCCAGGCCTGATAAGCTACAGGCAATACTTTTACATTATCAGAAACAATTTTTGTTGGATTACCTGAGAATACATCGGTATAAGTTGCTTCCAACGCAAACACATTGTAATTGTTTGTTGTTAATGGATTTGTTTCGTTCCAGGTACCTACTTTCAACAAAAAGTCCTGAGAACCGTCATTACGGGCATTCGCTACAACAGTCGGATTAAACAGTGAATAAAGATCACCAGGAGCGCGTTTCTGACCCGGGGCACTATAAACTGTACTATTGTAATTAGCTGTATTATTTAAAATCTTCCAGGTGGTTCCCGAAACATCGGATGCCGTAGGATTTAATCTGTAAGTTACAGTCGACTGGGTAAACAAAGATTTTACGGCAATAGCAGGACCTACCGGAATGTTCAGGATATATCCTACTTCAATTCCGTTAACACCATTATTGACAACTGTAACAGTTTTTGAAAGGGGATTAGGGAAAAACAATAAACCGGCAAGAGGTTCCAGGTTTGGATTCGTTTTGATCGTAAATGAATCTTTTCCATCGGAAATCGTAGTTGTAATAATATTACCTTTGGTATCTTTACTGAAAATAACCGAAGTATTGTTTGCAGCAGGAATAGCAACCGTAGTTGCAACACCATTAACGGTTAAGAAACCACCTGCAACACCATATGTGTTTTTTACTAACACTTTTGTATCAACACCGTTGATATACAAATCACCGTTTGTCCCTGTAGTTGGAACCATAGCAACACTTGGGGTAATACTTTTAGTTGTTCCATCCGAATAAGTTATCTGAATGTCATTTCCAACAACGGCAAAAGTTTTGACTGTAACGTCAGCTGCAGGAGCTACATAAGCTGCCGGAATCAGAACAGTAGATTTTACACCATTAATATACAGATAATTATCTGTGCCCATGGTCAAACCACTTTTCAGGAAGCTCGTTAAATCAGCAACTGTTGTTGTCCCTGACATGAGCTTGCCTTCTGAACCGAAAGCAAGTGCCGGAATTGCAACCGTTCCTTTACTAACACCATTTACGGTTAAAACATTGTTCGTAAGGGCAACATCATATGTTACATAACTTTTTGCATCATAGACAATTGCATTTCCAACTGATGGAGTGATGGTCACCTTACCATCTGTTCCCAAGGTGATCGATTTAATGTAAGTCATGCCACTAACACTTGTTTGCAACGATGCAACCGAGGTTTTTAATGTCGCAACATCAGTCAACGCTGCGGTTACCTGAGTTTGAAGATTGCTGATGTCGCCATCATAAGACTTACATCCTGTAAATGCAGCTAATGTAGCAAGTGCTACTAAAGCAACAACTTTAGTCATTTTTTTCATTTTTGATTGAATTACTTTTTTCATAATTTTTTTTTTAAATATTAATAATGTTATTTGATTGATGTAAAAACAGATGATAATTAATTCTAATATAATCACAACCATTAATCCGATGAGAATCACGAAATAGATTTTTTGCCATGCTTATTTATTTTTAACTTTACAATTCTTCTTTCTCAATAGTTTTAGATTTCGAATGCTCTTTACCTGAGCCAAACTAATTACTAGCAGGTATGCTGCTAATCCCAAAGCCTTTTATAATTTATTTTTAGCTGGAATTCATGCTTGATATAATCCGTTGAAATGATAATTTTCGTATTTTGTCGTATAGATTTTTTATGCCCTCAATTTTCAATAAATTTTCTGAAACTTAAACTGCATTTAGATATACCAAAGCCTCTTTTTAAGTGCATTTTTATGTAAAAACCTATTTTAATACATTTTATATTTTACGCTTCAAAGATATATTGTGTAATTTAAATAAACTAATGTCATTTTATGAGAAAACACTGTTTTGAATCAAAAACAACGATAGCTTGTAAATAACGTAACTAAGTGGTAGAAAATAATGACTATTTGTTATGTAATATCCCTGTAATTGTTCACTTAAAAAAACTACTTTAAATGCTGTATATAAGCATGTTATAAAGCATTTAATCACAAATTATAGCACATAACTTTCCATTTGAAATCAGTGATTTCAAATGGAAAGTTGAAGTTTAAATGAAATAATTAAATCATTTCATACTTCTCCTGCAATTCTTTTAGAAAAGTACGGGAGATAACGAGTGAATTTTCTTTATGGAAAGGTGGCAATAATTGACATATTTTATCATCAATATTGGAGAGATAATCGAGGTTTATAATTTGACTTTGATTAATTTGTATGAAATTTGGTGAGTAATTAATAATTTCTTCCGCTTTTGTGTTCCGTTTCAGCTGCAATCTGGTTAGGTCGGTCAAAACAACCAACCATTGTTTCTTCTTTTTCTGATACTCGAAATAACCGATTTGATCCAGCCTCAACTTTTGATACCCTGTAATGGTAGCGATCAGATACGTGTGATCTGAACGATTCAGTTGGTAGATCGAATTATGAAACAGGTTTTCTGTTTTTTGTTTTATGATATGTTTAAAAAAGCGGTTTAATACCGACCTTAATTCTTCCGGGTCGTATGGTTTAAGCAAATAATCAAATGCTGAAACGCGCAAAGCATCCAGGATATAATTTTCGAATGCTGTGTAGAAGATAACATGCATGGGCCAGATAATGTCTTCATGCAATTCATTCAAAAGTTCAAATCCGTTTTGTTCGGGCAATTGAACATCCAAAAAAAGTAAATCAGGACGTTGTTCCAGAATCAGTTCTTTCCCTTTGAGAGAGTTTTTTGCTGTACCAACAATTAAAAGCTCAGAATAATCGTTTAATGAACGACGAAGATAATCAATGCACGTTGATTCATCATCAATAATAGCTACTGTGAATTTGTTGTTTTTCATAATTCGCGTTTTGGTTTTTTGTCATGTTAATTTATTTTTTTAACGAGAGGTCTTCACCATTTCAATTTTAAATAATCGAAAATGTGTAAACATGAAAACCACCTCGCAATTTTTAACTCATTTTAAAACTCATAATTATATTCTACGGGCACACTTATTTCAACCTTAGTACCGGAAGTTGATTCACCATTCCTGTTTAGAATGTCAAATTTTATCTTTTTGTCGTTTTTTGAATTCATCAATTGTATTGTCTGGTACAGCACATTTAATCCAATACCTGTACCTTTGGTAGCACAGGCTTTATCCGGGAAATATCCGTTTCCATTGTCCTGAATGATAATTAAAACGCCCCATTCCAGTTGAGTCAGGGATATTGAAAGTCGTTTTTCGCCCTCTTTGCCTCTTAAAGCGTGTTTTAGTGCATTTTCAACAGGGATTTGCATAACCATAGCCGGAATACGGAATTGTTTCATTTCAATCCGTTCGTCGATCTCCCAGCAGGTTTCAAAATTACCCCCCAGGCTTGGTTGCTCCATTTGGAGGTAGTTCCTCACAAAGTCCAATTCTTCGTCAAGTGACACAGAGGTTTGTTCGGTAATTTCTAAACTTCGCCGTAGAAATTTTACGAGTCCTGTCATTTCTTTTTGTTTTTCAGTGTCAATCTCTGAATGAATTTCACGATTCAGGATATTGAAAATAAAATGAGGTGATATACGGTTACGTATATTCTGCAAGCGAAGTAAGGAGATGCGTGATAATTGCCGTTGATGCCTTACTTCACGTTTTTTACTATCATAAAATCCGTACAGGGCAACTACAAAAGCAATTAATATAAAAATCAGGATTAATCCGAATACGAGTGTTTTATGTTGATTCGCTTCTGCAGCTTTTTGTTCCGTAATTGCCTGGTTGATTTTTTCAAGATCCTGTATTTGTTGTTTTTTCATTTCATTGTTCCATCTGGCTTCAGCAAAAGCAAGAGTTTCCATTTTTGTTTTATTGAAAATACTGTCATGCATTTTCTTGTTTATTGCCAGATATCTGTATGCTTTCGCATAGTTGTTCAACTTTTTATAGATCTCCGAAAGCTCATAACTTACATCCAATTTTAATCGTAATACCTGTACATGCTCCGCAAGCTTGTTGGCCCGTAAACCGAAGGCAAGAGCCTTCATCAGATTGGATTTCCTTTTATCCGTTGATACCGGTTTGTTAGCATATAATTGTGCCAGCAGACAGTATACCGGGACTGCACCTTCCTGATCGGATTGATTTTCTTTTATTGAAACTGATTTTAAAAAATATGATTCAGCCTGATCATAGTTTTTTTGAAGTAACTGTAATTTGCCTAACGAACATGCATATACACCAACACCCGAAGTGTCTCCCCCTTCTTTTGCTAAAACAATTGCTTTCTGACAATACGTTATTGCTTTGGCGATATCGCCAGTCTCACCATAGATTGTTGAGATATTGGCATAATCATTCGCTTGTTCCTTGATAAGTTTTAAACCAATATCAATTTTCAATGCCTTTTGCTGATAAAATAAAGAGTTGGAAAATTTTTTTTGGATAAAGTATAAATTTCCCCGTGAGCGGTATTCATTTGCTAAACTGGCTTTATCGCCAATGGATTCCTTAATTTTTTGAGCACGGGTAAAAGCTTTATTCGCCTGAGCTGAATCACCTATCAATAGATAAACTTCGCCAATATTGTGGTAGCCTTTAGCTATCCCTGCTTTATTATCAAGTGCTAAGGCAATTTGCAGGGACTTTTGATACCAGTTAATGGCATCTTCATATTTTTCCATCTTGAAATTTACATTGCCAAGGTTTCGATAACAGACTATTAAATCATCAAATTGTTTGTTTTTTTGATAATAAACACTGGCTTTTGTGAAGCATTCCCTGGCATGTGAGTAACTCAACTGATCCATGTAAACAATTCCAAAATTGATGAATGCATCGGATATCAGCGAAGTGTCTTTTAATTCTTTACCAAGCTTTAATACCTTATTAAATCCTGCTACACCCATGTTGACATTTCCAAGATTATAATATAAAATGGCTTTGCAGGAAATTATCTGGGTCTGAAGTTTGTGGTTAGTTGTTTTTTGTGCCAGTATACCTGCTTTTTCATAGAGTTTCAACGCCTCGTTGTATTGACTTTGTTGATAACACGTCAGACCATCTTGCCATAATACGTTAGCTTGAATATCCAGGTCATGTTTCCCTGCGATTTTTAGAGCTTTGTTCCGTAATTCTTTTGCCTTTTCATATGCTGCTTTTGGTAAATAAACAGTTGACAGATCAAAATAAACCGTAGCCAGCTGATGCCTGATTTTTGAATCTGCAGGAAAAGTCTCTAATCGTTTAATAGCTGAATTATACAACATAATTGCAGAATCCGGCTTAGTATGAAGAAATGAGTGTGCAGAATCAATGGATTGATTAGATAGCAGAATATTGTCCTCGAAATATTTTGTAGAATTATATTTATATTGATTTGATAACCAATATAATAAAAACGAAAGAGCAGCAAATGAAATCAATAAAATTATAATTTTCTTCATCTGATAATTCACTTTAATGAAACGATGCAAAAGACAATAATTCAATAAAGCGACAAAAATAACAAAATAGTTTAACTTTTTATCCTTTTAATCAATATTTATTTATGTAAATTATTAAATAAAATGTATTTATTATGTCGTATATTATTTATTTTGGTGTAGACTGGCTTTGTATCTGCATTTTTTGAATTCAACAGAATATAAAAAATAAATTACTTTGTAACATGAAAGGATAATCATGGATAGTTGTTCGGGTTAATTATTCAATATCGTTTGTTTAAGCATTTTAATTGAATGAACTTTTACCATGCATCAGATAAATTTTGTTTTCACCATTAAAAGAACCGGTGAATAATAATTGCTAAAACTTGTTGGTTTTTAATTTGCTATTTATATTTCTTTCTTTCATCTGTATTTTATCCTTGTTTCGTCTTAGGTATATACGGGGTAGATTGGGAGTTAATTGGGGGTATATTGAGAGTTTAAAGGGGTAAGCCTCACTGAACCCTCTCTGAACCCTCTCTGAACCCTCTCTGAACCCCCTCTGAACCCCCTCTGAAAACTGGACATGAACTGGACAAAAAATGGACAAAAACCGGACAAAAACAGTTTTTCGGTAGTTAGTCGGGAGTCGACAACAAAAATCAAGAATTTCTGCTTAAATTTCTAATCGCAGTGCAGTGTCCTATAACAGCACGTTCAATGTTTATATGGCAATTAGACTTTTTTAAGGGTAATATGTTCGACATCTCTCTTTTTTTCGTACCTTTGCACCCCATTACAAAAAGATAAATATCAGAACATTACTCTATTATTAAATTATGAATATTGTCAGAAAAGACCTCGATCAAAACAATGCTGTAGTAACTTTACGCATTGAAAAAGCAGATTACACGGAGAAAGTGGACAAAAAATTGCGTGAAACACGCAAGAAAGCCAACATTCCCGGTTTTCGTCCGGGCATGGTACCTGCCGGTTTAATTAAAAAAATGTATGGTAAAGCTATGTTGGCTGAAGAAATCAACAAACTGGTTTCGGATAACCTGTACAATTATATTCGCGAAAACAACGTGAACATTCTTGGAGAACCCCTGCCAAATGAATCGGAACAGAAAGCAATTGATTTTGACACGCAGGAAGATTTCGAGTTCGTCTTTGATTTGGGTATTGCTCCTGAGTTTGAAGTTGAACTGACAAAAAAGGATAAAGTAAAATTCTACACCATTGCCGTAAGTGATGAAATGGTCGAAAATCAGGTAAAATCATATACCGGACGCTACGGCAAGTATATCCAGGAAGAAGTGGTAGAAGAAAAAGATATGCTGAAAGGCGAATTGCTCGAAATGGCAAACGGCAAGGTAAACGAAACCGGATTGAAAGTTCAGGACGCTACCCTTACTGCCGCTTACATGAAGGATGATGCCCAAAAAGCACTTTTTGTCGGAGCTAAAAAGGGAGATATCATTACCTTCAATCCTGCCAAAGCTTTCGAAAGCGAAACGGAAATAAGTTCTTTGCTCAAAATATCGAAGGATGCTGCTAAAGAAATCGTTGCAGATTTCCAGTTGAAAATCGAAAGCATAACCCGTTACCACGAATCTGAAATCGATCAGGAACTTTTCGATAAAGTGTATGGTGAAGGCACCGTAAAAAGCGTCGATGAATTCCGTGCAAAAATTAAAGAAAACATACAGGAAAACCTGAATGCAGACAGCGAATACAAATTCGGGATTGATGCACAGGAAATGCTGGTTGCAAAATACAACGACATCGTTTTTCCGGACGCATTCCTGAAACGTTGGGTATTGTCATCCAATGAAAACCTGACAGCTGAGACACTGGAAACTGATTTCCCAAAAATGATCGACAACCTGAAATGGCAGTTGATTAAAAACAAACTGGAAAAGGCCAACGATGTGAAAATTGAAAATGCGGATATTGATGCCTACGCCCGTAAAATGGCCAAAGCACAATTTGCCCAGTATGGTATGATCGGCATGGATGATGAAATTATTGCCAATTATGCGAAAGACATGATGAAAAAAGAAGAAACAGCCAGAAACGTGATGGATAAGGTAGCAGAAGAAAAAATACTTGCAGTCATCAAAGCAGAAGTAAAATTAGAGAATAAAGAAATTACCATGGAAGATTTCAACAAAATGTTTGAAGAAAAATAATTTTTTCACACATTTTGCCAAAAAGGCTTTTAACTGCTGATAAATAAAACAAATAAGGCGTAACTTTGTTTCATTTTTTAGAATAGGTTAAAAGCCTTTTTTGATGTGATGATGTGATGATGTGATGATGAGAGAATGTGATGATGTGGTGATGAAGTGATGAGAGAATGCGATGATGCTATAATGACAGAATGACAGGGAAGATGGATCAGAAAATTTGACAGAATGGAGATTGGCATATAAATTGACAATATTGAGCAAGAGGTATCCTTTAAAATTGGAAGACAGGATATGTACCATAATTACATTAACGGTACATTAAACTTTTTAAACTTCAAACAACAAACATCAAACTTATTTAATATGAACAACTTTGATTTTCGCAATTATGCGACCAAGCATCTCGGAATGAATGGACTGGCATTGGATAAATATGCCGATATAACCAACAATAGCTACATATCCCCTTCGATTCTGGAGGAACGTCAATTGAACGTAACTCAAATGGATGTTTTTTCCCGGTTAATGATGGATCGCATCATTTTTCTGGGCACGCAGGTGGACGATTATACCGCCAATGTCATACAGGCACAACTACTTTATTTAGATTCTTCCGATCCCGGAAAAGATATTTCTATCTACCTGAATACTCCGGGTGGTTCGGTCTATGCAGGACTTGGGATCTATGATACCATGCAGTTTATCAGTTCGGATGTGGCCACTATTTGTACCGGAATGGCAGCATCGATGGGTGCGGTATTGCTGGTAGCCGGAGCCGAAGGAAAACGCTCGGCGCTGAAACATTCACGTGTTATGATTCACCAGCCAATGGGTGGTGCTCAGGGTCAGGCCTCGGATATCGAAATTACAGCCCGTGAAATACAAAAGCTGAAAAAAGAATTATATACTATCATTGCCGAGCATTCCCACAATCCGTTTGAACGTATCGAAAAAGATTCCGACCGTGATTACTGGTTGACTGCTGATGAAGCACTCGAATACGGAATGATTGACAAAGTATTGTTTAACGAAAAGAAAAAAAGTCTGTAAGAAATAAATTTCCAAGAGTAGTTGGTAGTAGGTAGTAAGATTTGATTGATCTAACGAACAGCACTTAGTATCGCTCATTACCTACTAGCAACTACCTACTACCAACTACCTACTAATAAAATCATACCCTTCAAACCTCTCAAACGCAGAACGCGGAACGCGGAACGCACAACATAGAATATAACATGGCTAAAAATACCAAGAATTGCAGCTTTTGCGGTCGTCCTGAGTCGCAGGTTGATTTTTTTATTATGGGCCAGGACGGTGCTCACATCTGCAATGAATGTGCTGTACAGGCAGCGGATATTGTAAAAGAGAATTTAAATAAGAAATCGAATCTTCCGAATTTAGAAAGAGAATCGTTACCAAAACCGGTTGAAATCAAAGAATACCTCGATCAGTATGTGATTGGTCAGGATGAGGCGAAAAGATATTTATCGGTAGCCGTGTATAACCATTATAAAAGGTTGATGCAGGAAAATTCAAATGATGATGTCGAAATTGAAAAATCGAACATTATTATGGTGGGTTCAACGGGTACCGGGAAAACTTTACTGGCACGTACCATTGCTAAAAAACTGCATGTTCCCTTTGCGATTGTTGATGCCACGGTATTGACTGAAGCTGGATATGTGGGCGAAGATATTGAAAGCATTCTTACCCGGCTGCTTCAGGTGGCCGACTATGACGTGAAAGCCGCCGAACGTGGCATCGTTTTCATCGATGAAATAGATAAAATTGCCCGCAAGGGGGATAATCCAAGCATTACCCGTGACGTAAGTGGTGAAGGCGTACAACAGGGGCTTCTCAAGTTATTGGAAGGTGCTGTCGTAAACGTTCCACCCCAGGGAGGACGGAAGCATCCGGATCAGAAAATGATTGCCGTAAACACCCAGAATATTTTGTTTGTTTGCGGAGGTGCTTTTGACGGGATAGAGAAAAAAATTGCTTCCCGTCTAAATACCCGGGTAGTAGGTTATAATGCAGCAAAAGAAAATGAACAGGTTGACAAGCATAACCTGCTTCAGTACATAGCTCCCCAGGATCTTAAATCATTTGGTTTAATACCTGAAATAATCGGACGTTTACCTATTTTAACCTATCTGGAACCATTGGACAGGAGTGCGCTTCGACGCATCTTAACGGAACCAAAAAATTCAATTATTAAGCAATACAATAAATTATTCCAGATGGATCAAATCGAACTTTTATTCGATGAAGATGTGTTGGAGTACATTGTAGATAAAGCCATTGAATTCAAATTAGGCGCCCGTGGACTTCGATCCATCGCCGAAACCATCATGATGGACGAAATGTTTGAAATGCCATCGAAGAGTTTGAAGAAACTGGAAATATCATTGCCTTATGCCCAAAGCAAGATTGAAAAGACAAATATAAACAGATTAAAAATAGCGTAGTCCGAAATCATATTTGTTTGATATGCAAATTATTAAACATTTCTATCAGGATATTGACTAATTATATTAGTTAATATCCTGTTTTTTTTCTCAAAAGATGGTGTATATTTAAAATCTAATTCTATTTTTGTTAGAGATAAGAAAACTGATTAAAATATCATTTTAGAGTTTATTTGCAATATACAATAAAAAAACATTTTAAACCATGCGTTTAATCCGACAATAAATACTACTTTCGCATTCATTTTTTACACAAGATTCTGATATGGTTAAACTATCTGCATTAAATTCGCAGTTGAAAAAGAACTTCGGTTTCGACAATTTTAAAGGAAACCAGGAAGCGATTATTCAAAATGTACTTGATGGCAATGACACTTTCGTACTAATGCCAACGGGCGGAGGCAAGTCATTATGCTATCAATTACCGTCTTTAATGATGGAAGGAACGGCTATCGTCATTTCACCGCTGATAGCCTTGATGAAAAACCAGGTAGATGCTATGCGAAATTTTAGTGAGGAAGATGGAATAGCACACTTTATTAATTCCTCCCTGACCAAGCAGGCAATTGATGTCGTAAAAGGAGATATATTATCCGGAAAAACGAAATTATTGTATGTTGCTCCCGAATCGCTTACAAAGGAAGAAAATATAGAATTTTTAAAACAACTGAAGATATCGTTTTATGCCGTTGATGAAGCACATTGTATTTCGGAATGGGGACATGATTTTCGTCCTGAATACCGGCGCATTCGTCCGATTATAAATGATATAGGCGTTGCCCCTGTTATCGCATTAACCGCAACGGCAACTCCCAAGGTACAACACGATATCCAGAAAAACCTGGGCATGCTAAACGCTTCGGTGTATAAATCATCGTTTAACAGGGCCAATTTATACTATGAAGTACGTCCCAAAACCGCCAATGTCGATAAGGATATCATCAAGTATATCCGTTCACAGGCCGGGAAATCGGGAATTATCTATTGCCTGAGCCGTAAAAAGGTGGAAGAACTTTCGGAGACACTCCGAATGAACGGTATTTCGGTACTTCCGTACCATGCAGGCATGGAAACCGCTGTAAGGAGTTCCAACCAGGATAGTTTCCTGATGGAAAAAGTAGAAGTGATAGTAGCAACCATAGCATTTGGCATGGGTATTGATAAGCCCGATGTGCGTTATGTGTTGCATTACGATATGCCAAAAAGTCTGGAAGGATATTACCAGGAAACAGGTCGTGGCGGACGTGATGGAGGAGAAGGACAATGCATCGCCTTTTACGCTTATAAAGATTTAGATAAATTACGCAAATTTATGCAAGGCAAGCCTGTTGCCGAGCAGGAAATAGGCAATCAACTATTATTGGAAACACAAGCTTACGCTGAATCTTCAGTTTGCCGCCGGAAATTATTGCTTCATTATTTTGGAGAAGACTATCTGGAAGAAAACTGCGGATGTTGTGACAACTGTATGAAACCACGAAAAACAATTGAAGGGCAAGAACTATTGTCCTTAGTATTAGAGACGATTCTACTGGTCAAGGAGAAATTCAAGGCCGAGCATATAGTAGATATTCTGAAAGGAAACGACACATCGGATGTAAAATCGTATCAACACGATGAATTGGAGAACTTTGGTTCGGCTTCCGATGAAGATGAACGATTGCTGCATGCTGTGATTCGTCAGGCAATGATAGCCGGATTTATATCGAAAGATATTGAAAATTATGGTCTGCTACGATTAAATCCAAGTGGGAAATCCTACCTTAAAAAACCAAAACCCTTCCCGATTGTCAAGGATACAGACTTCGAGGATGAAGAAGAAGATGCCGGGGCACGCAGTGCCGGTGGCACCTGTGCAGCGGATGATGTATTATTCTCTATCCTGAAAGATCTTCGTAAGAAGTTATCAAAAAAACTGGAAGTGCCGCCGTTTGTAATATTTCAGGATCCATCACTGGAAGCTATGGCCACCAGTTATCCCATTACCATGGATGAATTGCAGAACATTCCCGGCGTTGGAGCAGGAAAGGCAAAACGTTATGGCGAAGAATTCCTCAAACTAATCAAACAGCACGTCAAGGAAAATGAAATAGTGCGTCCCGAAGATTTACGGGTGCGTACTGTTGCCAACAAGTCGAAGCTGAAAGTATCGATCATCCAGGCTATCGACCGCAAAATTGCACTCGATGATATTGCTCTTTCGAAAGGACTGGATATATTCGAATTGCTCGACGAAATTGAAGCCATCGTTTATTCAGGTACAAAAATCAATATTGATTATTTCCTGAGTGAAGTAATGGACCCTGATCATATTGAGGAAATTTTTGAATACTTCAATTCGGCTGAAACTGACAAAATAGAAGCAGCCCTTGATGAACTGGGTGAAAACGACTATAGCGAAACAGAAGTGCGACTTGTACGTGTTAAATTCCTATCTGAAATAGGTAATTAATCAGAAAAAGTTTATTTAAAAAGCCGTTGAAAGAAATTCTTTCAACGGCTTTTTTATGTCTTAGTTTATTTGCAGGCTTTTATCTATATTTGCAACTCTATTCCTATGACTCATAAAGACAAAACAAATTCGACATATTAAAATAAGGTACTATCTATTCTAAAAGGTACCAGTAATAGCTGATATCTTACAACAAATCTGAACTCAATATCATGAAAAAGATTTTTTTGATCACTTTTTGCTGTTTCTTTGGATTAACAATAGCTTATGGAACAAAACCCAAAATGAACATACTCGTCTTTACAAAAACTGTTGGGTTTTATCATGAATCCAAGCCCAATGCGATAAAAGCATTTTATGAGATAGCACATAAAAATAATTGGAAGATTACTTTTACGGAAGATTCTACTCTGTTTACGGATAAGGGATTAAGCACTTATAATGTGGTTGTATTTCTGTTGACTACGGGAAACAATTTATTAAGCGATGTTGAAAAACCGGCTTTTCAAAAATACATTGAAACCGGTGGAGGATTCGTTGGGGTTCATACTGCTACCGATACTGAATACAAATGGCCGTGGTATGAAAAACTGGTTGGTGCACATTTTCTGGGTCACCCACCTGTACATGAAGGGAAACTGATTATTGAAAACCCGAATCACCCTTCCACAGTATGCTTTGGAACAGACACAGTAAAATGGACTGATGAATTTTACAGCTTTGACCGGAATCCACGGAAAAACAGCAATATCAATATTCTTGTTTCAATAGACGAAAAATCATACAATATCGAAAATAACCTGTGGTTTAAAAAAGTCAATATTGTGATGGGTGACCATCCTTTAGTGTGGTGTCAAAAAATTGGAAAAGGGAGAAGTTTTCAAACAGCTTTGGGGCATGCACCTGAAATCTATGATAACGAACTTTTCAGAAAGCATCTTATTGGGGCTGTGGATTGGGCAGCCGGAATGGAAAATTGAAATAATTGGTTGATTTTATTTCTAACATTAGAAAACTACTCCAGCTAAAAAACCGCCGAAAGTGAACCTCTTTCGACGGTTTTTTAGCTGGAGTAGGATCGAACTATTTATCTGAAACATCTGTTTACATTTAATAAGTTCCCTTTATAAAAAAATAATTAATAAAAATGTATACGATTTTGTAATAATACCAAATTTATTGATATTTTTGTATTCGATAAGTTCTGTTGTTTTTTCAACCATCAAACAATATGAAAATTCCTTCTTTACTACAAAAACCGGTTACGTTTTATCGCGATGGATTTCGGGATATGACTCTTGGTAAAACGCTTTGGATACTCATCCTGATTAAGCTTTTTATTATGTTCGTGGTATTACGCATTTTTTTCTTTCCAAATTATCTCAATACTCATTTTAAAGACGATCAAAGTAAGGCAAATCATGTCCGGCAGGAACTGATTGAAAGACAGAAGTAAGATGTAAGAACCCGGAACAAAGAACAAAGAACCAAGATCAAAGACAAAAAATCAAAGATAAGAGATTGAAATTACGTTGATAGATTTAATTTTCTAACGCTAAATCAAATACATTAAAAAATTATGAATTTATTGGATGCAACATTAGTGGACTGGTCGCGGGCACAATTTGCCATGACCGCCATGTACCACTGGCTATTTGTACCACTGACATTAGGGTTGGGGGTCATCATGTCGGTGATGGAGACTTTGTACGTAAAGACAGGGAAAGAAGAATGGAAAAAAGCAGCCCAATTCTGGATGACTCTTTTCGGGGTGAATTTTGCCATTGGAGTAGCCACCGGGATTATTCTTGAATTTGAGTTTGGTACCAACTGGTCAAATTACAGTTGGTTTGTCGGGGATATCTTCGGGGCACCTCTGGCTATCGAGGCCATTCTTGCCTTTTTCATGGAAGCCACTTTTATTTCGATCATGTTTTTCGGCTGGAATAAGGTTAGCAAAAAGTTTCACCTTACTGCCACCTGGCTCACTGTCCTGGGAGCAACTCTTTCAGCCTTGTGGATATTGGTGGCCAATGCCTGGATGCAATATCCGGTGGGTATGGAGTTCAATCCAGATACTGTTCGTAACGAAATGATCGACTTCTGGAGCATTTTACTTTCACCGGTGGCAATCAACAAGTTCTTTCACACGGTATTATCCGGATGGGTGCTGAGCGGATTGTTTGTTACCGGAATCAGTGCCTGGTACCTGCTCAAAAAACGGGAAACAGATTTTGCTTTGAAAAGTATGAAGGTGGGCGCCATATTCGGTTTAATATCTACATTACTGATTGCCTACACCGGTGATGGCTCAGCCTACAATGTCTCGCAGAAGCAACCCATGAAACTGGCTGCCATGGAAGGACTCTATCAGGGTAAAACGGGCGCCGGCCTGATCGCCATTGGCATTTTAAATCCTGATAAAAAAACGTATCACGATGCGAAAGACCCTTTCCTCTTTAAAGTAGAGATACCATCCATGTTATCCATTTTAGCCTATCGGGATATCAATTCATTTGTTCCCGGGATCAGCAATATTCTCGACGGCGGATACCAGACAAAAAATGGTGTAGCCCTGTCATTTATTGAAAAACAGACACGCGGAAAAGCTGCCATTCAATCACTGGCCTTGTATCAAAAATCAGTCATTGCGAAAGACTCAACAGCTTCCACAAAGTATAAATCTCAACTGAAAGTAAACTACCCTCAGTTTGGATATGGGTATGTCGACAAAGCAGAGACCATGATTCCAAATATACCCACTGTTTTCTATTCATTCCATCTGATGGTATGGCTGGGTTTTTATTTTCTGGTCTTGTTTATACTGGTGATATATTTTATGAACGGAAATAAAATAGAAAAAACAAACTGGCTGTTATGGATTTGTGTGTTCAGCATACCGTTGGGGTATGTAGCCGGTGAATTAGGATGGGTAGTGGCCGAAGTAGGTCGTCAGCCGTGGGCTATTCAGGACGTACTGCCTTTGAATGCAGCTATTTCGCACATATCATCCGATTCCGTTAAAATCACCTTCTTCCTTTTCTTAGTCCTATTCTCAGCGCTTTTAATCGCCGAAGTTAAGATTATGGTGAAGCAAATTAAAAAAGGACCGCAAGTCTAAACTTAAAGTGTTCCGTGTTCCGTGTTTTGTAAGAATAACTGTTTTGACATCTTCAAATCATTTAAACGCAGAACACGGAACGCAGAACACGGAACATTAAACTCTTCAAACTCTTCAAACCCATACATTATGATCACATACTCATTCTTACAACATTACTGGTGGTTCCTGATCTCCCTGTTAGGTGGGATACTGGCATTTTTACTATTTGTTCAGGGCGGACAATCCATGCTTTTTTCATTGTCGAAAACCGAAGATGAACGTCGGTTACTGGTCAATGTGCTTGGCCGAAAATGGGAATTTACTTTTACCACACTCGTCACTTTTGGGGGTGCTTTCTTTGCCTCCTTCCCACTGTTCTATTCTACCAGTTTTGGTGGTGCCTACTGGGTATGGATGGCAATCTTGTTTTGCTTTATCATCCAGGCAGTATCCTACGAGTTCCAGTCGAAGCCCGGGAATGTGTATGGAAAAACGACCTATCAGGCATTTCTTTTTATAAACGGACTGTTAGGAACTTTCCTGATTGGTGTGGCCATAGCCACCTTTTTTACCGGTTCCGATTTCGTAGTCAACAAAGGTAATATTACCAACCAACTGGCTCCGGTCATCAGTTCCTGGGGAAATGAATGGCATGGACTGGAAGCATTGTTAAATGTCAGGAACCTGACACTTGGACTGGCAGTATTCTTTTTAGCCCGTTCACTGGCTGTATTGTTTTTTATCAACCGACTAAATCATCCTGTCCTGGAAGCACGATCCAGAAAATACCTTTGGTACAATGCCATTCCGTTTGTGGTATTCTTCCTGATTTTCGTAATCTGGACACTCTTTTCAGAAGGCTTTGCAGTGAATGCAACTACCGGCATGGTATCCATGGAGAAGTACAAATACTTCACCAACCTAATGGAAATGCCAGTCATTCTAGCAACATTCCTGCTGGGTGTGGTTGCAGTGTTGGCAGGTGTCATCGGAACCTGGATATTCCCTGAATTCAAAAGCGGAATCTGGTATGCAGGAGTGGGTACTGTTGTTACGGTTTGCAGTTTATTGCTTATTGTCGGATATAACAACACTTCATTCTACCCATCTATCAACCTGCAAAGCTCCCTGACGATCTTCAACGCTTCATCGAGTGAGTTTACATTAAGAGCCATGTCGCTGGTATCCTTGTTTATACCGGTAGTTTTAATCTATATCTTTATTGCCTGGCGTGCCATGGAGAAAAAGAGGATTGATATCGAAGACGTTGATGGGGACGAACATGCGTATTAGAAGAAGAGGTAAGGAGTAAGAGGTGAGAGGTGAGGAATGAGTCGGTAGTCGGTAGTCGGTAGTCGGTAGTAAATAGTCGGTAGTAAAAAAAAGCAAACAAATTTCAGGACGATACAGTTGTATTGTAAATTCTTATACATAAAAAAGCAGGATGTAAAGTAACAGCCTGCTTTTTATGTATACTTCCAAAAAACCTTAATCGCTCATTTCCTAATTATGAATTGTGAATTATGAATTATTTTATTCCCGGTTTCTTGATAATTTCTTTCGTATTAGAAGAAGAGGTAAGGAGTAAGAAGTGAGAGGTGAGGAATGAGGAATGAGTCGGTAGTTGTATTGCAAATTCTTATACATAAAAAAGCAGGATGTAAAGTAACAGCCTGCTTTTTTTTAGTATACTTTTAAAAAACCTTAATCGCCCAATTCCTAATTATGAATTATGAATTACGAATTACGAATTATTTTATTCCCAGTTTCTTTAGAATTTCTTTCGGAATAGCGTCTTTATGAACCAAAATATCGATGGTTTTGTGCTTCACAAATGTTTCGCTGGCATACCAGATTCCTTTGTATTTATTTTCAGTTCCCCATGAGTTTTTAACCAGGTAGTATTTCGTACCATTCTGATCATTTGCAGTTCCGAAAATAACCATACCATGATCGTCTGTAGTCTGGTAATTGTCAAATCCTGCCTGACGGGTTTCCTGCGTAACTTTGACTTCCGGTTGTGGACCTGTTACCTTATAAATCTTTTCATCCATGTCTTTTTGTGTAATGTTGAGCCATTTTGCCTGATCGGTACCGGGCAGATTGGCTACTTTTGTTTCCGGGTCCACAGCAATGCCTTTACGTGTAAAACCTTTTTCACTGACATCCGAAGCCCAGGCTAAGCAATATCCTTTGTTGATGGCATTATCAAACACGCTCATCAATTCATCAAGGGGCAGGTTGTACGATTCCGACCAGCGCCAGTCATCAGGGATTTCAATGGCAAACTGTGTATAAAAAGGATGATGGGTAAACGAGGTCAATGAGATATAATCATCCATGTTCAACCCCAGAGATTGTTCGTAGGTAAGCGGAGTATACTTTTTACCTGCTAGAGTGAATTCTTTCGGACACTGACCTATATAAGCATCCAGAATGCCTTCAAAACCTGTTTTCCACGCCGTAGAGAGCTTTTTATTAGGATTTGATACAATTACCTTGACATACCCTTCCGTCAGCGCATCGAGCTCCCCATGTTTATGTTTGTCTTCACCATAATTCAGGCCGTTCATTTCTGCATCAGGAACTATGCCGTAATTTTTAAGTACGTAAACCACATCGTAGAATGATCCGCCTGCAGCAAAATTAATGGTACCATTCATCCGGACATATTTATCGGCTTTGTCGGTATACGAATGATGCACTACGAACATTTCCGATAAGTCAACTTCGGGTTTACCCATGCGTAATAATTCGGATTCAAAGAAGCCCAGTCCCGAAAAACTCCAGCAGGTACCAGAACTTGCCTGATTTTTTACAGGAGTAATTTTGTTTTGTTTTAGGATTGTAAATTTAAAAGTATCAACGGCAGTAGTATCTTTTTTTTCTGCAAATGCAGAAACAGTAAATAAGAGGATAGCGAGAATCAATAAGTTTTTTTTCATATAGATAAAAATAAGAACCCCTAACCCCTAAAGGGGGATAAGGATTCTGGTTTATAAATCATTTTTTGTTTAAATTCAGTTTGCACACCATTCGGGGTAAGCTTATTTAACCGGGATGTTTTCTAATGTAGCCAGCAGGTAATCCCAGAACTTCACGACTGTGGCGATATTCACCTTTTCAGCCGGTGAATGTGGGTAGCGAATGGTAGGACCAAATGAAATCATATCCATGTCAGGATAATGAGTTCCAATGATTCCGCATTCCAATCCCGCATGAATGATCATTACTTTCGGTGTCTTTCCGAATTTATCTTCATACACCTTGGTCATTTGTTTCAAGATCGGGGAATCAAGGTTTGGTTTCCATCCCGGGTAACCACCCACCAGATCCACTTTAGCACCGGCTAATAAAAATACACTTTCCACCATGGAGGCCAGCTCTTCTTTCCGTGATTCAACGGAACTACGGATCAATGTTCTCAAAATAATGGAATTACCATCCGATTTAATGATGGCAAGATTATTTGAGGTTTCAACAACAGTCGGCAATTCCGGTATAAAACGAAGAACACCGTTAGGACAGGCTGTTACACCATTGATCAGGTCATCCTGTACTTCTTCGGGAATCAATCCTGCTGGCAGGTCAACCTGTTCAACCGTGAAAGTAATCTGATCTTCTACCGATTTAAATTCTTCAATAAACAATTCTTCGTATTCTTTTACAAAATCGATTAAATCATCAACTCCTTCGGCCGGTACGGTTACCACAGCAAATGCTTCACGTGGAATAGCATTGCGCAGGCTACCACCGTCTATGCTTGCCAGACGTACTTCATAATCGGCTACTGCATCTTTCAGAAAACGGAACATCAGTTTGTTCGCATTCCCCCTTTGCAGATGGATATCTACACCCGAATGTCCACCTTTAAGACCTGTCAACGATACTTTAAGAGCCACATCGCCCTCTTCCACTTCCACTTCTTTATAACGGAAAGAAATATCTCCATCAACCCCTCCGGCACAACCCACATACAGTTCGCCTTCATCTTCGGAATCCATATTTATCAGGATATCACCTTTCAGAAAGTTCGGTTGAAGTCCAAAAGCACCGAACATCCCGGTTTCTTCATCAACTGTTATAAACATTTCAATAGCAGGATGTATTAAATCCTTCGATTGCAATACCGTCATTGCCGCAGCCAATCCGATTCCGTTATCCGCACCCAGTGTCGTTTCACGGGCAGTTACCCATTCCCCATCGACATAGGCATCGATTGGATCTTTTTGAAAATCATGAGAAATATGACTGTTCTTTTGAGGAACCATGTCCATATGGGCCTGTAATATCACTGCTTTACGATCTTCCATTCCCGGAGTTGCCGGCTTGCGCACCAGTACATTCCCAATTTCATCACGCAATGTTTCTAAACCAAGTGATTTACCGAAGTTTTCAAGAAATGCTCCGATTTCATCTTTCTTGTGAGATGGACGGGGAATCTGTGTGAGACTGTAGAAATTTTGCCAAAGAGCTTTTGGTTCCAACTGGCGAATATCATTTGCATTCATAAGCTAATTATTATTGAGTTAGACTGAATATTTATACGAGTTAACGTCAATACAAATATCCGCATTTTTTTTGGAATAATACTTTTTAAGTTTGATTTTTTACGTTTATTGATAATTCAAACTCAATGGCTATATAATCACATTTGTTCCATGCATAATATACAATCAATTATCGATTTAAATGGGTATTATTCGCTCCGATTATTACAAAGAACTCCATTACAGAATTATTTCTTTAATTAGTCGCTGATTTAAACGTCCGTTTGGATTTTATTTGGTAATTTTGCACTCAAATTCAAAAAAGAATAAAAATCGACTTTCAATGAGATAATTTTAGAATCTATTATCTTATTTTCAAGCAATTAGAATAAATTGAAAAATAAATCAGAAATGCAACAATCTTTCAAATTTGTGACTGCCGAAGAGGCAGCGAGCTATGTGAACAACGGGGATGTAGTCGGATTTAGCGGATTTACACCTGCCGGTTGCCCAAAAGAAGTACCAACTGCTATAGCCAAACGGGCAGAAACTTTTCATGCAGCAGGAAAAGAATTCAAAATCGGAATGTACACCGGCGCATCGACCGGTGATTCGTTGGATGGAGCTTTAGCCCGTGCCAATGCCATTTTATTCCGCACTCCTTATCAATCGAATAAAGATTTACGTGTGGCTTTAAATGCTGAACGCGCCCCTTATTTTGACATGCATTTATCAATGCTGGCTCAGGAATTACGTTTTGGATTTATGCCAAAACCAAAGTTCGCCATTATTGAAGTTTGTGACCTGTCAGAAGAGGGTGAATTAGTGCTAACCTCCGGTGTCGGGATTTCACCTACCCTGGTAGACTTAGCCGATTTTATAATCATTGAATGGAATCATCATCATCCTAAGGAACTTCGAGGGTTTCACGACAATTATCAACCGCTTGATCCACCTCATCGCAGGGAAATACCAATTTACACACCTTCCGATCGCATTGGTTCACCCGTATTAAAAGTAGATCCTTCTAAAATAATTTGCGTTGTCAAAACCGACAGAAATGACGAAGTAGGTGGATTTTCAGCCACTGATGCTATTACTGACCAAATCGGTGCTAATGTCGCTTCGTTTTTAGCAAATGAAATTAAAACCGGTCGGATTCCTAAAGAGTTTTTACCCATCCAATCGGGTGTAGGAAATATAGCCAACGCAGTAATGGCATCATTAGGTGCCAACCCTGACATTCCTCCGTTCGAGATGTACACCGAAGTAATTCAGGACGCTGTGATTGATCTGATTCGCGATGGCAATGTAAAATTTGCAAGCGGATGTTCACTTACCGTAACCAATCCTGTTTTGGAAAGTATATATGCCGATTTAGACTTCTTCCGTGATAAAATTGTACTTCGTCCACAGGAGATTTCAAATAACCCTGAAATAGCCCGACGGTTAGGACTGATTACGATTAATACTGCCCTGGAAGCCGATCTATTTGGAAATGTAAACAGCACCCATGTACTTGGTGCAAAGATGATGAATGGAATTGGTGGATCAGCCGACTTTACACGCAATGCTTACATTTCTATTTTCACCACTCCTTCTACAGCCAAAGGTGGTAAAATCAGTTCAATTGTACCAATGGTTTCGCATGTTGACCAGACAGAACATTCGGTCAATGTCATTATTACCGAACATGGCATTGCAGATTTTCGTGGAAAATCACCTATCCAACGGGCAGAAGAAATGATTGAGAATTGTGTGGCTCCTGAATACAAACAAATGTTGCGTGATTATCTTGATCTTTCGGGACCAACCCATACGCCACAAATTCTGGCAGCTTGTTTTGGCATGCATACACAGTTTGCAAAAACAGGTAGCATGTTAGCTACTGACTGGGCAGATTTTAAATAAATTACAGCCTGCATTTATTAACCATAAGACCGCTTGAATCGATTGATTCAAGCGGTCTTATGGTTAATAGTAAGAACTGTTATTAGAGTTAGCACAATTGGTTAATTCAGATCATAATGCGCATTTTAGAATAATTTTCCCGAAACTCTTTGGGAGTAAAGCCTTTTCTTTTTTTAAAGATACGGTTAAAATTAGACAGGTTATTATATCCGCATTCAAAACTGATTTCAGCTATCGTTTTACTGCTGTCGATAAGTATTCGTGAGGCAATTCCCAATCGTAAATCGTTCAGATAATCAATATAATTCTTACCTGTCCGTTTTTTCATAAACCTGCTGAAAGAAACTTCAGACATATTTACATACTTAGCAACATCCAGTAACCGTATTTCTTTTTGATAATTGTTGTTTAAATAGGAGATTACCTTTTGAATCCTGCGGCTTTCAGATGAGTCATCCTGTTTATTAAAAGTACTGCTGCACAATATTCGTGAATTTTGATCATTCGAAAGTTCATATAAAATTGTCAACAATTCCAATACCGAATAGAACCCATTTTGCTTTTTATTCAAAAGATCTAACCTGTCTTTTACTTTTTCAATAACAGGGCGCGAGAACAGCATTCCTTTTTTGGCATTTTCAAGCATGACAGCAATAGAATGAAACTGCTTTTTATTTAACAAACTTTCTAAGAATAGATCTTTGTGGAATTGAATCGTGATCTCATGGATTTCCTTTGATTCACAGTGAAAATTCATCCAGGCATGTTCCAGACTGGGATTCCCAATCAAACAGAGTTCAAGATCATCAATCATTTCAATAGAATCCCCCACAATACGTTGGGCACCTTTTGCATTCTCAATGAAATTCAGCTCATATTCCGGATGCAAATGTACCGGATACGAAAATTCTGATTTAGTCCGGTTGATAATGACAAAACAATCTTCAGTCGAAAGTGGTGTTACTTCGCGAAAAACACTTGATATTTGCATAGTATGTATTTAAGACGTTGCAAATAAATAAATTAATACTTGGATAAAATCATATAATACTTTAATAAAACATAATGACAAGAAAATATTTTATTTTTAATTTATTGAAGTTCATTAAACCGTCTATTTACTTTACACTTTGTTCCCGAATTGATGTCCTGGATATCTTGCCCCAGCTTTTTAAAAGTCCATCATCCCAGTTACCGGTGGATGAAGCTCTTGGTAACAACATGGAGCAAGTTTCGTTTTTATCTGAAAGCGACCAGACTATCCAACTCAATTTGCCGGCAGCCATCCAGTCAAGGTAAGCTTTCCATTCCACCAGGTCGATCGGTCCGTCTCCGGAGGCATCCATCCCGGCGCATTCAGAAATAAAAATAGGAATTCCTTTAGCAATGGCAGCATCCGTACGATCACGCAACCATTTTTTATGGGTACCGGCATAAAAATGCATTGTATACATAATATTTTTCTGACCCAGGATAGGATCACCTGCCACAGAATCGACATCCTGATCCCAGTGAGAGGAACCAACCAGGATAAGATTATCATTGTCAATGGACCGGATTGTTGAAATAATTTCTTCGGAATATTTCTTCACTGCTTTCCAGGAATAATAGTCAGGTTCATTCCAGATTTCATAAATCACATTCGGAGTATCTTTATATTTCCGGGCCATTTCCGTGAAGAAAGTTTTCGCTTCAGCGGTATGTAACTTATGACTATGGAAATCAATCAACACATAAATGCCTTGTTTAATTGACCCTTCAATGACATCATTCATGCATTTCAAGGCAAATTCCGGATTTTCAAGATAACTATCTTCCAAACCAACACCCATTGAAGCCCTGACAACATTGCATTTCCAGTCGGTAGCCAACCAGGCAACAGCACTTTCATTATAAAAACGGGGCCAGAGATTATGCCAGCCAAAACTGACACCTCTTAAAACCTGGGGAGATCCGTTTGAATTAGACAATTGGGTACCGATTACCTGAAGTTTTCCATTCAATGCCACCGGACTAATCTCAGACACTAACTGTTGTTCCGTTTTTGTTTGTGAGAGGGCAATTGTTATCTGAGTAAATACTGCTAATAAAAGCAAGACTTTTTTTGTGATAATCATATGCATTGATTTAAAGATTTTATAAAACTAACGAATTAGAAATCTAACAATCATGAATCCGTGTCATTAATTCCAGACACATTCGGCTATTATGGTAAGGGCATTTCCAGAATCCGGCTTTATCATTTTGATCATCAATTTTACCTTCACCGGAAATAGACCAGTGCCATTCACCAGCTTTTTTATCTATCAGGTTTTCTTTGATAAATTCCCATGCAGCCAGTGTTTTCAGTGCATATTTTTCTTCTTTGGTTATTTCATAAGCATTGAAATAGCCAATCATAGACTCTGCCTGAGGCCACCAGTCACAATTGGTATCAACATGACCTGTCAGATAATCTTTTTCATTGATCAATGAACCATTTTCCTGAAAACCTTCGGATGCTGCGTCTGCAATTCGAATGGAGATCTCCTGTATTTTTCGGATCAGATCAACATCTCCGAGAACTTGTGAAGCTTCATCCAGCAACCAGGATGACTCAATATCATGTCCATATGAAAACAACGAGGATTTACATTCCCAATTCTCATCAAAAAAAAGATCCAGATGATTCGTCTTTGGATTAAATATTTTATCTGAAAATAACAGGATCAAATTTCGAAGTTGCTTTTCCAGTAATGGATCATCCCAAACCCTGAATAAATTGGTATATGCCTCCAGAATATGCAAATGAGTATTCATTGTTTTTTTTTCATTTGCATCTTTTTCGCTCAGACGCAAGTCGTCCAACAATACCCAATCTTTACTGTAGGCTTCAAAATATCCGTTTAACTTCGTGTCAAAGCTGTTTTTTTCAATTAAATTAAATAGTTCTATGGCTTTGTCCAGACATGTTTTATCGTGACTTACCCGGTAATATTCCACAAGCCCGTATATAAAAAAAGCCTGATTATAAATTTGTTTTTTAGTATCTGCCGGACTTCCGTCAGCATTTAACATCCAATAAGCTCCACCATTTTCTGCATCAAAAAAGTGTTCAAATATATAATCTTTCGACCGTTTCGCGAACTCGATGTAATGTGGATTTTTGAAATAGCGTGCAGCAGACGAAAAAGTCCATAATATGCGTGCATTTAAAATCCCCCCCTTAGGAGCATTTTTAATCAGTTGGTTTTTACCGGTCATTCGTCCATAGTATCCACCATTTGTTTCGTCAGTCATACTATCCGCCCAAAAAGGAAGGATATTGTGTGTCAACTCTTCTTTAAGTTCTTTTTTAAGATGAAGAAATTCGTATTTCATATGTGTAGTTAATTGAGAAAACAGTTTCTATTCTTTTCAGGCAGAAAATGTTCTGTGTGATTTTTATACCAGAACCACTTCAACCTTATTAGTTGATCCTACCGGCATCAACGGAATAATATTTCCCTCAATAACCTGACCATTTAATTTTAGCGAGTCAACGCCTTTCATCAACTTGTTTGGGTTCTTTACGTCAATTACATATACGGCACCACGGAATGTACGTGTTACAGTAAATCCTTTCCATTCAGATGGTATACAGGGGTTAATCATTAAACCGTTATAAGCGGGACGAATACCAAGGATGTATTGTGTAATGGCGTAATAGTTCCAGGCAGCAGTTCCTGTCAACCAGGAATTCTTCGCCTCACCTGGCAAATAGGCATCTTTTCCGGCAATCATTTGTGCATATACATAGGGTTCTGTTCTATGTAAATCACTGATTTCTTCCAGGTACGAAGGACAGATTTTACGAAAATACTCCCATGCCCTGTCGCCGCGACCCTGTACGGTTTCACCAATCATAATCCAGGGATTGTTGTGGCAGAATACTCCCGCATTTTCTTTGTATCCCGGAGGGTAACTGGAAATTTCGCCGTATTCAATATAATATTTTGTAAAGGGAGGATTGTTCAACACAATGCCATGTTCACAATCAAGTCGCTCTTTTACCGAATCAAGGGCCTTAGAGACCATTCCTTCCTCTAATCCAATACCCGCCATGGTACACCAACCGTTCGATTCAATAAATATCTTAGATTCTTCGTTTTCATTCGAACCTACTTTTCGTCCATAATAATCGTAGGCCCGGATAAACCATTCACCATCCCAACCATAGCTTTTCACAGCCTCCTCCATGGCATCAACCTGCTGCTGTGCACGTACAGCTTCAATTGAATTTCCAACTTTATGGCATAATTCAACATAATCACGGCCATAAACCACAAACAATCCGGCGATCATTAAACTTTCAGCCTGACTGCCTTCGGTTTTATTTTCAGTTGTCTGAAAACTTTCATTCGGATCATTTGAAAAGCAATTCAGGTTCAGGCAATCATTCCAGTCGGCACGACCGCTTAACGGTAAACCATGAGGTCCCAGATTGTTTACAACATGATTGAACGACACAGTCAGGTGTTGGAAAAGGGACACCTCTGAACCTGCTTGATTGTCAAACGGCACAGGTTCATCAAGAATACTGAAATCACCCGATTCTTTTATATAACAGGTTGTTCCAAAAATCAACCACATTGGATCATCATTGAAACCTTGTCCTATTTCATTGTTTCCTTTTTTTGTTAACGGCTGATATTGATGATAACAGCCTCCGTCTGAAAATTGAGTGCTGGCAATATCAATAATGCGTTCACGGGCACGTTCGGGTATTTGATGTACAAATCCTACCAGATCCTGATTGGAATCACGGAATCCCATTCCCCTACCGATACCATTTTCAAAAAAAGATGCCGAACGTGAAAAACAAAAGGTTATCATACATTGATATTGATTCCATATGTTGACCATTCTGTCCAGTTTTTCTTCTCCGGAATTCAGGGTGAAAACATTCAGCAGTTTATCCCAGTAAGCTTTAAGCTCTGCCAGGGCAATATCTACCTTTTCAGCAGTATCAAAATGCGAAATGGTTTCTTTTGCTTTGGTTTTATTGATGACATTCTTACTTTCCCATTTTTCTTCTTCCGGATTTTCTACATAACCCAATAAATAAACCAGTTCTTTCGATTCACCCGGTTGCAAAACAACTTCCACAAAGTGTGAAGCAATCGGCGACCAGCCGTGCGCTTCTGAATTACGCGGGGCACCTTCGAGTACGGTTTGAGGTTCATCGAATCCATTATACAACCCAAAGAATGTTTCACGATCTGTATCAAATCCCTGGATAGGTTCATTTACAGAATAATAGGCAAAATGATTGCGACGTTCCTTATATTCGGTTTTATGATAAATCACCGAGTCCTCTATTTCCACTTCACCCGTTGAAAAGTTACGTTGGAAATTTTCCATATCAGCAGCAGCATTCCACAAACACCATTCCACAAACGAAAAAATCTTCAGTGTTTTGACTTCATTGGTAGTATTTCGCAGGGTGAGTTTTTGTACTTCAGCCCATGTTTTCAATGGAACAAAATACAAGACCTCTGCTTCTACGCCATTTTTTACGCCCTTGATAGTCGTATAGTTCATCCCATGACGACACTCATAACTATCCAGCTCCGTTTTACAGGGTTTCCATCCCGGACTCCACACAGTTTCACCATCATTGATATAAAAGTATTTTCCACCACTATCCATCGGTACATTATTGTACCGGTACCGTGTGATACGTCGGAATTTTGCATCTTTGTAGAAAGAGTACCCTCCCCCGGTATTGGAAACTAAACTAAAAAAATCTTCGTTTCCTAAATAATTTATCCATGGCCAAGGTGTGCGAGGATTTGTAATGACGTATTCACGTCGGCTGTCATCGAAATGTCCGTATTTCATATAAATGGTTGAAGAGTTTGAGAGTTGTAAAGGTTGACGGTTGAAAAGTAAAAACTGATATTATTGAATTAATCGGGAATTTTCTTATCTCTCAATTCGGATAAGCCATTGCCAATCTCTTTCATTTTCGTTTCATTCAGCGGATAAATAAACATAAACAGAACCCCAAGCATGGTACCAATGGCAGGGAAAAAACTTAACATCATACGAATTCCGTTTTGGGCTGTTTCGGTTTGCACAACATTAGCCTGAAAACCGTAATACCCCAATAGCCATCCAGCAAGTGCACCTCCAATGGTCCATCCGAATTTTTGGGACATAGAGGAAGCCGAAAAAATGAGTCCTGTTGCACGACGTTTTGTTTTCCATTCTGAATAATCGGCTGCATCAGCATACATAGACCAAATAAGTGGCAAAGTTATTCCGGCACACAAACTAATCAGGAATTGCATGACAAAAATCTGGGTTGTATTGCTTCTGTCTATAAAATAGAAGAAAATGCTTAAAACAGTAGCAATAAGCATAGCGGACATAAAGGTTCCCTTTTTCCCAAACCTGCTTGAAACCGGAATGGCAAGAACAACTCCGACAATATTGGCAGCCTGTCCCAATACAAAATACATACTACTCAGCGTAATGGTAAGTTTCAGGGAATTTACCTGAAATGCATCCTGGGTAGTAACATAATATTTAAAGTAGTAAATGGCAGCACCGTCACGGATCGAATTAAAGAAAATAACCGCAACTCCGGCTCCTAACAGGATAAACCATGGACGGTTTGCCCAAAGGTCTTTCAGATCATGTTTGAGCGAAGTCTTTTCAACAACGGGTTTGACACGTTCCCTGGTCCATAAAAAGCAAATCAGAAAAAATGCCATAGCTACCAGAGCAAATACAATAGCTGCATATTGCCAACCCATTTTAAGATTAACCCCACCATCCAGTTTGCTGAAAATATTTACTAATGGTTCTGCTGTCGCTAATACAAGCAGACTGCCACTAAAAGCAAAAATCATTCGGTAGGATGCCAGCGTGGTCCGTTCTTTTCCATCAGAAGTCATCACACCCATTAGGGATGCATAGGGAACATTGATCAACGAATAAACCATCATCATCAGTGAGTAGGTTACATAAGCATAGACAATTTTTCCTGTAGGTCCAAAATCCGGAGTTGAAAACATAAATACGCCCAATACACCAAAAGGAATCATCATCCAGAGCAGATAGGGTCTGAATTTCCCCCACTTTGATTTTGTCCTGTCAGCCAGTATTCCGACAAATGGATCAAACGATGCATCCCATACCCGGGTAACCAGGAACATGGTTCCAACCACAACTGCCGATATTCCGAAAATATCAGTATAAAAAAACATGAGATACATGGAAAACAGTTTCCAGAACATCGATGCTGCTGCATCTCCGAACCCATAACCGACTTTCTCTTTCAGACTTAATTTTTGAAAAGTCATAATGATTCTTTTGTATTAGTAAATTATTAATTTAAGGATTTTATTCTTCCGCTATTTAAACTGTGTAAAAGTATCGGTTTTCTAGCAATTTTAAGGTATTAAATGTTTCTAAAACCGTACTGTTTTTGACACGTTCATTATTTCTTAAATAATTTTAGACACAATACATCATGACCGGAAATTGTCACTTTAAGTGGTTTACGGGTATCACCCAATGCCTTTTTCATCCACAAGTCACGCAACAGGAAAATCTCTTTCCCTTTTGTGTCTAATACTTGGTTTGTAAGGGTATCGGTAACAGAGAACGTTTTCCAATCCATTTCAACCGGTTTTGAAGTGAGACTTCTGTTGAGCAGACAAATTGCCCATTCCCCGTTATGAAGTGGTTTTAACCATGTTTCAACGCTGTCTTTCACTGAACACCTAAATCCCGGGATACCCAATGAGTCCTGATCAATGGCGATTATTTCTTTATTTGAAAGAATACTTTTGGTTTGAGCGCTCATAGTTCGGATATCGTTACCTGAAAGAAGCGGGGCAGCAATCATACACCACATCGTAAAATGAGCGCGATCTTCATTCAATGGCATTCCATTTCCAACTTCAAGCATATCAGGATCGTTCCAGTGACCGGGCCCGGCATATTTACGTAATGCCAATTGCATATCAAGAATTTGCATGACTCCATTCTGTTTCCAGGTACCGTGATCATAAAAGCAATCAAAGCAATTGTATATATCACCGGTTGTACGCCAGAGTTGTCCGACTTCTTTGGCCCACAACCAGGGTTTGTTATTTCCCCATTCGCAAAGGCTGAAAACAACAGGTCTTCCGGCTTGAAACAAGGCATCACGCATGGTGATATAAGCACCTTCAGCATTCAGCTTATCGGTGTTACACCAGTCATATTTCAAATAATCAACCCCCCATTTTGCATACATCAGAGCATCCTGATACTCATGTCCTCTTCCGGCAGGTCTTCCTCCACAGGTTTTATCACCTGCACAGGAATAAATTCCAAATTTCAAACCTTTTGAATGGACATAATCCGCCAATGCTTTGATTCCTGATGGAAAACGAACCGGATCACATACTATAAAGCCGAGGCTGTCACGGCTTACCTGCCAACAATCATCAATCACTACATATTCATAACCGGCATCTTTCATTCCCGATGATACAATAGCGTCTGCCGTTTCACGGATTAATTTTTCACTGACATCGCAGGCAAATTTATTCCAACTATTCCAACCCATTGGAGGAGTCTTTGCCAGTCCTTCAAACTTTTGGGCCTGTACCGGAAGCAACATACACACTATGAATGTTCCAACCAGAATTATTTTTAAGTGTCTCATGATAATTTATTATGTCTATATTAAAGTCATTATTTCCTGAATAACAAAAATTTATTCCGGATTATTTTATAGTTTTTAAATCATTAAACCTATTCCGAAAATATGGGCTTCTTATCGAATAATAATTTGTTATTTGCAACCAATTGTTTAATCGTATTGACTGATGCTGCTGAACGGTAACCATCTGCCGGGGAATTTATACAATAATCAAGTAATTTATCTATAGTCGAAGTGGCAACATGCATTCGGGTATCTGATGAGGCATAATAAATGTACACCGTTCCATCGTCATCAGCAATCCATCCATTACTAAACAAGACATTCGACACATCTCCGATACGTTCATCATCAACCGGCGCCATAAAATACCCTGCAGGTTCTGCTATCAAGCTGGACGGATCCTGAATGTCGGTGAGATAAACATACAATACATACCTTAATCCGGCTGCACAATTTCTGACTCCATGTGCCAAATGCAACCAACCTTTCGCGGTTTTAATCGGATGGGGTCCCTCCCCGTTTTTTAATTCCTTGATGGTATGGTAGAACCGTTGATTGATTATTTTTTCTGATTTCACCTCTGCGTGCATGATATCATCCACCAATGCCCAACCGATTCCACCGCCACTTCCCGTATCAATAAAACCATCCTGCGGACGGGTATACAAGGCATATTTCCCGTTTACAAATTCGGGGTGAAGTACTACGTTACGTTGCTGGCTTTTTGTTTTTAAATCGGGCAACCTCTCCCAGGTAATCAAATCCTTTGTACGGGCAATACCTGCAGTTGCAACTGCTGATGACAAATCACCATAAGGTGCGGCCGGATCTTTTCGTTCGCTGCAAAATACGCCATAAATCCATCCATCTTTGTGAGCAGTAAGTCTCATGTCATATACATTCGTATCCGGATCCTCTGTTTCCGGCAATGTAATGGGTTCATCCCAAAAACGAAAATTATCAATTCCGTTGGGACTTTCTGCAATGGCAAAAAATGATTTTCTGTCATTACCTTCCACGCGCACCACCAGAATGTATTTTCCTTTCCATTTCATAGCACCCGCATTTAAAGTGGCGTTGATTCCAATGCGTTCCATCATGAATGGATTCGTCTCTGAATTAAAATCGTAACGCCAGGTTAATGGTGTATGATCTGCAGTAAGAATAGGATTTGTGTAACGGTCGTAAATACCATTTCCGTTTGTTGATTTTTCGTTTTTCTTACTCAATAAATCTCTGTGAAATGCTTTAATATTTTCAAAAGCTTTAATAAATTTTGTCATACTCTTTTATATCTAAAATCATTTTTATACTTTAATTTCTATCTGTTTGGATCCTTATACCGGACATTTGATTCTAACTGTATACTTTTATGCCATAATGTTCTTTGTTTATTTTCTTGAAATTGATATAGTTGAATTTATTTTCAATGTGTCCGATTTTAATCCTTTTGACGAAGCAGTCAATAAAATAACACCTTCCTGTTTTGTGGTTTTTACAATTATCTGGGCTAAACCATTAAATGTTTTTCGCTTCCATTGTAATGCGGGATGATAGACCTTCATTATTCCGGGATTAGTTTGATCGTCTTTCATATCCTGCTTTTTTAGTAGAAGTTTTCCTTCGAAAACAACTGTATTTTCTCCTTTATGAAGGTTGGAATTATCCAATATAAATCCTTGATTGGAGTCATCTTTTCTAAATTCATTGCCTGATAATTTTCCATTAACGTAAATGGATTGATGATTTAATATTTCATTTGCAAAAAAAGTAATGATCATATTCCCGGAAGTATCAGGTAAGTTGAAAGTTCCCCGAAGGATAACGTTTTTTCCTGCTTCGATTTCCTTATATTCTTTTTGAAAAGTATTTTTCCAGTTGGAATCATCAAATATTTCTTTTAGTTCATTCCCTGTAGTTGTAGAATCCGCAACAAGGTATTTCAAATTTGTGATACTCACTTTTTCAGATGAATCTACAAATTGCTCCGGTTCATGTGATGCCGGATCGCCATTGCCTACACCTATTATTTTACCTGGTCCTGTAAGACTAAAAGTAATATCGTTACCTGCAGTAGGCACTAAACGGTTTTTCTGATCGTTTACCTGTACGGTTATGATCGCAACATCCGCACCATCCGCATTCAGCGTTAAACGGTCAGAAGAAAGTTCTATACTTGCCGGTAATTTCGTTGTTTCAATTTTTTGTGTAACAATCAGTTTCCCTTTATTATATCCTTTAGCCATAAGTTCTCCTGGTTTATAGTTCACATTCCAGTCAAGATGACCATTCTTAGGCATAGGTTTTAAACCAAGCGATGTATTGTTTAAAAACAATTCAACTTGTTCGGCATTGCTATATATCGTTACGTTGATGTTTTTACCTTCCATCCCTTCCCAATTCCAGTGAGGCATAATATGTATGACGGGTTTTGTTCCCCACCATGATTTCAGGTAATAAAATATATCTTTAGGGAAACCGCAGAGATCAACAATTCCAAATTCTGAATTAACTGCCGGCCATGAAAGTGGGTTTGCTTCTCCCCGGTAATCAAAACCAGTCCAAAAAAATAATCCTGCTAAAAAAGGCCGTTCGTCGTAAAATTTCCATCCTGATTCTGTCCCCACATTTTCAGGCATTCGGTTAGTGCCCGCCATATGACCGTTTTTAGTATCATCTACATAAACTCCACGTGTTCCAATGGTATTGGATTCTTCAGTACCGATGCCACTTTGCCATGGGAATTTTCGGTGATGCTCATCAATATTACCCTGTACAATATAATTGTATCCCATTACCTGAGCCGTTTTTCCACTTCCATTATCCCACCCTCCTGAAACAGCAACGGTAAAAGCCCGTGAAGAATCAATTTTCTGAGCAAATTCCTGCATGGTTTTTGTAATCCGTGCACCTTTTTCATTGCTTTCAATGGCCCATTCTTCATTTCCAAGCGACCAGATAATGATACATGGATGATTACGGTCCCGAACCATAAATCGTTCAAGCTGTTCAAAATGTTCCTGATTAATACCCATCAATCTGTTTTCTTCCATGACCAGCATTCCAAGCCTGTCACATATATCCAGCAACTCAGGTGTTGCCGGATTGTGAGAAGTCCTGATGGCATTATTTCCCATTTCTTTGAGTTTCTTTACCCTGAATTCCTGCAACGCATCAGGAATGGCTGTTCCAACACCTGCATGATCCTGATGATTATTGGTCCCTTTTATTTTTACATTTTTACCATTCAGAAAAAAACCTGAATCAGGATCGAAACGTACAGTGCGGATACCAACATTGGTAGTATAGGTATCAACAATTTTTCCTTCCACCTGAATGGTGGTAATAAGTTTGTATAAATAAGGGTTTTCAAGAGACCAAAGAATCGGTTTCTCTATTTTTATTTTTTGAAATAAGGTCGTTTGCAAGTTCCCTTTCAATGTGACATTTTCTAACCTGACAGAACCAACCTGTAGGTTGGTTGAATTGATCAATGACTGATCAATGGTAAAAGATGTTTGTATTGCATACTGGTTCTCTATTTTCGTTCGTACTGTCAGCTCTGCCTTATCATCATGAATGACAGATGTTATGAAAGTCCCGTATTGTGCCACATGCAAACGGTCGGTTATATTAAGCCATACGTGACGGTAAATACCGGCACCTTCGTAAAACCATCCTTCTTCTATACTGGCATCAACACGAACTGCCACCGTGTTTTCTCCACCATAATTCAAATAGTCGGTGATATCATACACTGAACTTGCATAACCATCCGGTTCATTTCCGACACAAAAACCATTAACCCAAACAGTTGAATTCCGATAAATCCCATCAAACTGAATGCTTATTTTACGTCCGGTATCTGTTGCCGGCACTGTAAATTTCTTTCGATACCAACCCACCGATGTTTCCGGATATTTCCATCCAATAGTTTTATATCCGTGACTATGGCTCGCGTCAGCTGAAAACGGAAGTTCTGTTGCCCAGTCGTGGGGTAGATCAACCTCACGCCACGAGCGGTCATCAAAGGATGTTGCAGCAGCTCCATCACCATATCCTGTTTTTGCTAAATACGAAAAATAGCTCGTGCCTGTAGTAAAATCTTTGGTATAATCTGAAGCGTGACCCAGTGCAAAACGCCAACCGGCATCAAGTAAAATATGTTCCCGAATATTGGTCGCAGATTCAACTTCCTGTTTTTGGGAAAAAACAGGAATTGAAACAAAAAGGGATATGAAAAACAATATGATTACTTTTACTTTCATTGGTTTAACTATATTTTATTTTCAACTACCTTACAATGAAAAATTTCTTTGCTCCTGAAAAATCAGTATTCTTTATTCTCAACAAATACAAACCATTATCGAGTTTTTCTGTATTGATTTTTAGCGGCGTACTGCCATCATAGGTATCCCGTGAAAGGGATATTAACTTTCCTTCCTGCGAATAAACCGATAGATCAGTCAGAGCTCTTGTTTGCGACCCTAAAACAATATTCAGGCTTTTATTCACCGGATTTGGGAAAAGAGTTATCTCTGTCGATAATCCTTTCGGATTTTCAACAGCAGTAGCATTTGTTTTAAGTATCACGGCAGTAGTGGAAACAGTAGGTAAAACAATGCTGAACGAATTTCCTGAAACAGTGATCGTACTTTTTTTCAATGCATTGCTGGTATGCGATACAAAAGTTTCAGTAACGGGCAAAGCTGCAAGTTGCAGGGTATTGTAAGTCCCGTTTGCTACTGAAAAACCGGACAGGTTTACTGTGACTTTGTGTGTTGAACTCAAATCCCTGTTTACCAGCATTACTGTCATCGAATCGGCATTGGCTGTTACGGTAGTATATCCCGAAACAGTATTTTCGAGCGATGATGTACTCGAAACACTTTGATTCTTTGCATAACGGCTAAATAAATGCAGGGTTTCCCACATCCCGGTATTCCATGTCCATGGAGTGAACAATTCCACTCCGTTATTGGCAAATGTTCCAAGCATGGAAGCATATAACACCGAGTTTGTATTGGCATTGGCTGAATTTATTCCCGACTCGCTTAGTCCAAGGGTAATGCCATGATTTGCTCCAAAATACAGGGTTAACCAGTCATTTATCCGTTGAAAGATATATTCCCTGGTTTGCGTATTGTCCCAACCGCCATTGATCGATTTAATACCGTTTGCACCCGGATAGTCATAGGCTTTATCGTAAAAAATACGATGCAATTGCAAGACATCTGCATCGGATGATTCACCGGGATACCAGTGAATATCAAGCACATCAAGAAGTTTAATTCCGGTAGATTTTTGTTCGTCTGCAACCCGTTTAATAAAATATTCAAGCCATGAATAATATTTTCCATTGACGTTCAGCGTTTCAGAAGACCATTTATACCATTGCCATTCGTTGGCAGTGACTGGACCACATAGTTTGATACCCGGATAAAGAGCACGGGCTTTTTTGGCCACTGCAAAGTATTTATCCATAAAAGCTGTTGCAGCAAGCTGAACGGGCATAATATCATCGTGCGTTCCACTCCAGATTTCGGGCTCATTATCCATATTCCAGTACCTGAAATTAGTTGAATTCAATCCGATCCCTTTTGTTCCAAACCAATGGTTTAAGACTTCTGCGGTTGAATCAGCAGGCCAATCCATGGTGTAAAGTGCCGGATTTCCATTTGATGTTGCTATACTTCCACCACTTGCATTTGGAATACCTCCGCCAGCCAGATTTTGAGAACAACCACTCCACCATTGTGCACCGTTGAAACTCCAGTCATTGAAGTTGTTATTCTTATTTGAAGCTACCTTTCCTATCAGCTGAAAAGCCCACATAACCTGCATATCAGGCACATTAGAAACAATGTAGCTGGAAAGGCTACCCCAATCATGATCGTAAACATTATTGTACCAATCAGGATGACTCGAGATCTTCTTGCGCCAGTTGTATTTGGTAGAATTATTCCCTCCGTTTTCACGGGCTAAACGTAATCCTGCCTCTTTGAACAAAGCAATGTCCGAAACTGATGTTGTTGTTCCAAACGAATTGGAAAAACTGTTGTTTCGACCATAAATATAAGGCGATACGGGCTTCTTTCCTATTGCTGCATTCACCGTTACAACTACATCCTGTGAGAATGTAGCCACACTGCTAAAAAATAGCAGTGTGAGTGAAATGCAAATTTTATGCGTGAAATGGTTCATCCTGATTTACTTTATTCGTTAGCTGGAATTGCATAGTTATTTTTCAGAATCATACATGGACGAAATCTCATTATTTAAAAGAATTCCCGGCATATCGCAGAATTTTTTAAAATCCGCTGCCGATTCATGTCCTGCATACGGCACATAGAAATGAGTCGGTTTATTGAAAGCATTTCGCCAGAAAAGCAGATAACTTATTTTATAAGGTTGAATGACCGGCAACAAAACAGTTGTAAAAAAATCCTTTTGCTTTACCCCTTCCAACCCTGTTTCTGCCATAACTGGTATTTTTCTGGATTGTTGAGCGTATTTCGTTACAATGGATAAACCGGCATTCATTTTCTGCTTGTACTGCTCAATGTCTTTTACCTCAGTACCGGAAGCATACGTATCAAAGCCAACAATATCCACCCATTCATCTCCGGGATAGCGTAGAAGGTATTCTTGTTCGGTAGCAATATCCGAGGGTGAAAAGGCATACAGCAGGTTATGTACCTGTTTGGTATCGCGAAGATATTTAACGGTCATACGATACAGACCGTTGTATTGTTCCGGTGTACATTGTTTTGCACCCCACCAAAACCAACTGCCGGTATGTTCATGATACATACGGAAAATTACCGGAAATGGGTCACCGTTTTTGTCTTTCAAATCGTGGAAAAAAGTAGCTAACCGGTCAAGGTATACTAAAAACTTAGCATGGTTACTTCCTCCGGGCAAAATACTTTTCACCACTGTATCCTGTCCGCAATCCCAGGCTGTTTTACCCGTAGCAATGTTATCACCATGCCAACTAATCGTATTTATACCTCCCCGATCATACACTTCACGCATTAATCGTTTCATATCCGTAAAATAAATTGAATCCAGGTTATAGGCAGCATTTATTTCTAAATGACCTAATTCCCATCCAACCACGGCAGGATAATCTCCAGCAACTGCATTAACGTCAGAACCACCGGCTTTTCCATACCAATTATGTCCGTATGCTGCATCGTCCTGATGGGCCAGCATAATGCCCTTCCCCAGGTTATGAATCATATTTTGAAACAGGTTTTGGGTCTTTTGCGTTGCATTTAAATCCACTAATGTTGGAATACCCTTCATTTTCTGAACATAATTCTTTACAACTTTCACAGTGGCATCGGTATTAAATACCGCATTCAATCCTTGTTCTTCCTGTGCCGGATCTCCCATATAATCATCACCTTTTACCCAGTAAACATGGCTGGGATTAGGTCGTGACATTCCACCCCATGCCCAGAAATTACATCCGGCCAATACATCATTTGTTTTGGAGGCTTTCAGTATTATCTTAAAAACAGACGTATAATAGGCATCACGCAAGGAGGTTGAATCTTTTAAATTATATTCATGATGATCACGTGGAAAACCAAATTCTTCCAACACAACGGGTTTTGCCAGCTTGCGGGCTACTGCCATATGATTATCCATATAAACAGCCGTACTGTCTATGCATTTTTGCAAGGTTCCAGGCATATCTTTCACATCCAGCCAGCCCCAGTTTTTTGGCCATATATGCATGGTGAGATAATCAATATTTTTATCCGCATGGATTTCTTCGAATAATTTCATGTCATCTTCACACCCATGATAACCTTCTGAACCTATCGAAACCATGTGGTTTTTATCCAGCGATTTGATATAGGATGATATATCTTTCAACCACGCTACAAAAAGAGGTTTATTGGCATTCGAAAAAGCCCTTGGTTCATTGCCAATTTGCCATGAAAAGATAGCCGGGTCTTCTGTATATTTTATTTTTGTGTAACGATTAGTTCTTGAAACAACATGTTTAATATGATTTTTAAGCATTTGACGGCATTTATCGTTCCCGGCATATTGCTTAACATACTCCATGTATGCCGGCCACCCATCCACTGATGGAACTGGGTTTTTACCTTTTCCCGCCCAATTCAGGTATTGGCTGTAACCACCCGACCATTCCCATGAATTCGTAAAAAACAAAACCGCTTTCATGTCCCGTTTTCGTAATTCGGACATTAAAAAATCAAGTCCATCAAAAATAGAGTCGTTATAAATACCCGGTTTTAGTTGTAATGTCGGTTCTACCTTTGAAGGAACACCGTTATCTCCATCCGATCCGATCAGTACCCGTAAATTCACCAGACCATTTTCTTTCATGAAATCAAGTTCTTTTATCAACCGGATTCTATCACCACCCTGCCCTGTGGATCCCAATATGGCTCCATACCAAAAATTGGTCCCGACAAAATAGTAGGGTTGTTCATTTACTACAAAGTGATTCTTATCAACCCTCGCAAAATCTTGTTTAGCATTAACAACACAACTTATAGCTATACAGGCCATTAGACAGAATATTATTTTTTTATGAAATGTAATCATGATATTTTTAGTTAGTTCAGTGTAAATCTTGCTTTCTGATCTCCAATTTTCAGTTCAAATTCGCCTGGCTCAGCGATCGTTTTATTATCAATCGTAACAAAGGAAAGTTCCTTTTTGGTCAGTGTGAATGTTACAGTTTTTGATTCACCGGGTTGCAGGTCGATTTTTTCAAATCCCTTCAAACGCTTCATATCCGGAGCCAAAGAGGCATACAAATCGGATAAAAACAACAATACTGATTCTTTTCCCGCTACTTTTCCGGTATTTGTCACTTTTACCGAAACCAGCAGATTATTACCAGCTGTAATGTGTTTGTCCGAGAGGATTAAATCAGAGTATGTAAAAGTTGTATAGCTAAGGCCATCTCCAAATTCATACAACGGTGAATAATCAGATTCATAATCATACATTCCTTCTGATTTAACCTGTTCTTCGGAATATTTATGCCAATAATTTATCAGCGAATTCGAATACCGCGGATATGTAATTGGAAGTTTTCCGCTTGGATTGATATCACCGTACAAAATGCCGGCTAAAGCATCTCCTCCAAAATTGGCCGGCAAATAAATCATGAGAGTAGCAGCCATCTTATCTTCAAACTTGCTGATTATACGGGGACGACCTTCATTTAATACCAGAATAACCGGTTTTCCTGTTGCTGCCAGTTCACTGGCCAGTTTAGTCTGTAAATCTGACAGAGTCAAATCATTCAGATCACCAGGTTTCTCGGTATAACTGTTTTCTCCCAAACAGAGAACGATATAATCTACATCTTTTGCTTTTTGTACGGCATCCTGAATACTAACTTCCAGTTCCTCCCTGTATTTACCGGTTTCACTATACAGTACGCCCGGAACATAAGTTACATTCGATTCTCCGGCTTTATGTTGAATCGCTTTCAAAATGGTATTATATTTCCCGGTAAACAGGGCTGCTTTTTCACCCTGCCACGAATAGGACCAACCTCCGTTTAGCGAACGCATTGAATTTGCATTCGGGCCGCATACAAGTACCTTTTTGTTTTTGGCAAGCGGAAGAACATTATTTGTATTCTTCAACAAGGTAATTGCTTCGGATGCTGCAAGGTAAGAATCATGTTCAAATTCTGCAGAACCAAAAAGCGGATAATCTTTTGTGGTATCATAAGGCCGTTCAAATAAATTCAGTTGCATTTTCACTTTCAAAATCCGGCGAACTGCATCATCAATCCGATCCATCCCCACTGCTCCTTCACGTACCAACGCCACAAGATCATCACAAAATGATACATCATTCGGAATCATCGACATATCAATTCCGGCATTAATGGCCAATCTCACGGCATCCTTATTTGAAACGGCTATTTTATCGCGTTTATACAGGTTTATTATATCCATATAATCAGTTACTATTATTCCTTTAAATCCAAGCTCGTTCTTTAATAAATCAGTCAACAGGAAATGACTGGAATGAACGGGGATACCATTTATAAGTGCCGAATTGACCATTACAGTTGCTAAACCTGCATTTACTGCTGCCTGAAATGAAGGCAAATGATATTCACGCAATACGTTTTCAGAAATGACAGCCGGAGTACGGTCTTTTCCTGAAACCGGAACAGAATATCCTAAATAGTGTTTGGCACATGCCGCCACATGGTACTTATCAATACTTTCAGGGTTATTCCCCTGATAACCCTGTACCATTTCAACTCCCAGGGCTGAAGTCAGATACGGATCTTCACCAAATGTCTCCCAGATACGTGGCCAACGGGCATCCAACCCCAGATCAAGTACCGGTGAAAATGTCCATGGCACTGAGCTTGCCCGTGTTTCATAGGCGCATATCTCTGCTCCACGATGTACCAGACTTCGGTTAAACGTTGCCGCCATGGCTATTTCTTGCGGAAACAGGGTACAATTTTCGGTGTAATTAACCCCATGAATGGCATCCACACCATACAAAACGGGTATTTTCAACCGTGTTTTCAAACAATACTCCTGAATCTTTTTCTGCATGGCACACCAGGATTCTTTGCTGTGAGTCGTATTACCAATGGTACCAAGAATGGATCCTGTTTTGTAATCAACCAAAAGTCGCTGCAAAACGGAATCTTGCAACTCAAAAGTTTTCTGATCTGCTATAATTTCAATGCTGAACTGTGCCATCTGCCCTACTTTCTCTTCCAGTGTCATTTGTTTCAACAACTTTTCCACTTTTGCATCATGTTGCGCCGAAAGCGGAAAACATATCAACAGAACCAATACCTTCACAAAATTTCTACCGGATAAATATTTCATTCCTTTTATTTTCAGTTTCAATAAATCTTTCATGTTTTGAAAGACCTTCTTTTAAATTTCAATTCTTTTTGTTTCTCATTGGTTACTACCCTGCCATGTCACGAAAATTCAAAGGTTCACATCGTAGATCCCGATTTATCGGAAAAGTAAACAGTTCAGCAGTTCAGACTTTGTGAAACTTAGTGACTTTGAGTCTTTGTGGCAAAATATTTTCAGTCAAAATTATGTTTAGCTTCTTCTCGTTTTTAGTCTGTCAGCCGACAGATTAAAAGCTCACCTGAAACAACATGAAACCGTTTACAATTTGTATATTTCTCTCAGATCGTTTTCAAACAAAGTAGATTCGTCGTTATAAAATTTCAGAAAATCCCTGACTGAATTATGTCCCGGAAACGGGGCATAAAAATGTTTTTTCATGTGATTGTCATTACGCCAAAGCATCACATACGCCAGTTTTGATCCCTTATAACGAAGTACAGGCAACAATGTCTTTGTAAAAAAAGTACTGTCCGTTATCGATTCCAATCCTGTTTCTGTCATCGCTGCAATTTTTCCCTTCTCTTGTGCCAAATCGGAAACTATTTTTACTTTACCGGCTGCCAATGATGGATTGTTAGCTCCGTCCGGACGAAAATCCCAGTAATCATCCATTCCCAACACATCTACATAGGAATCACCGGGATAATCAATTAAATAATCTTCCCGGGTATTAAACTTGCAATCGGTCGAGAAAGCATATAAAAAATTATGTACCTGCAGGCTATCCCTCAAATACTCTACCGTAAACCGCCACAGAGCCTTAAATTCACCCGGAGTACGGTGTGGACGTCCCCACCAGAACCATCCACCTTCCATTTCGTGAAAAGGTCTGAAAATAATGGGAACTAATTTTCCATCACTACCGATAGCCAATTTTGCAGTTCGTGCAATTCTCTTTAGTTTTTCTTTGTACGCTTCATGTGCTTTCCCTCCGGGGAGCAATTCTTTCACCGTGTTTACAACCGTTTTGGTGGTATCCACCCAGGCTGTTTCTCCGTTTAACGGATTATCGGTATGCCAGCACATGGTAACTACAGCACCCCTGTTGTACGTTTCAATGACCCGTTTAAGCAGAAATTCACTCCTGTTCTGTGTCATGGATGAAGGTTTATTGGTGATGAGTGCGAAATCGAATCCAATCAATGCCGGATGAGATCCACAAACATCTTTTATATCCGACCGGTTATCATCCCCTGCCCAGGTGTGCCCGTACATAGTGGCATCATGATGACCAACAAGTATCTTGTTTTGTTGAATCTTTTTCAGGTTGACAAACAGAGCTTTTGTTTCAGACGTTGCTTTTTTATCAATGGGCGGATCGTTCTTTCCTTTCAGATTTATACCGAAAGAATTACTTACTACTATAAAACAAAGAAACAGCAGATTAAGTGAATTAATTCGTATGTTTTTCATTTAAAACTTATTATTTACAGGTTGGTCATCTTCATTAAAGTTAACAAATTATTTTTTCTACCATTTGTCAGTCCTGAATGGAATCAATGGCAATCCGTTCACATCGAATAGATTCGGCATACCATCATTTGTAAAACAGTAACGAACAGCAACAGGTATTTTCACCTGAGAGGATGTCAATATTACGGCTCCGCTTTTATCAACCAGTGCAGTTGCCGGATAAAACACTTTATCACTTCCGGCCAACTGAAAACTCTTGATCGTTTTCTCCTTGCTACTCAATTTCCCAAGCGTGGTAAAGTGAATGATTGCTTTATCCTTTTTGATTTCAAATCCTGAAAATCTTGGAAAATAAGGTTGCAATCCGGTAATACCATATTGTTCTTTCAAAACAATATTCACCAATCGGTTTCCAACCTCTTTTTTGATCTTCGGATGGATATTGGTGATATCATCTACCAGATCACCGACAACAACCATTCCTGTTTTTGGTAATTTCAACGTAGCTTCCTGCTGTTCGCGCAACAGGGCTGCACTGATACCACCATAGCCGTTCCAGGGAGCTATTTGGACAAAATAGAATGGCAAATCACTATGAAATGCATCCCGCCAGCCCTGAATCATTCCGGTAAAAAGCTTTCCATAATCTTCCGGTTCTCCGGTATTGGCTTCCCCCTGATACCAGATAGCTCCTGCAATTTTATACTTAACAAGTGGATACAACATGGCATTGTAAATAACCGAAGGTTCAACGGGCGCCCAGTTAACCGGTTTTGTTCTTACGGCCAGTTTTTTTAATTCTGCATCCGACTGATATACTTCGGTTGGAGTCCAGGCCTGTACACAAGTGCCACCCCAGTATGAAGCGATCAACCCAACAGGAACATGCATTGTTTCATTTAGCTTTTTTCCAAAGAAATAACCGGCAATGCTCATGGAAGGAGTGGTTTCGGGCGAACTTACTTTCCATTCACCATCCGAATCAGCTTGTGGGAAAGAATTGTATTTGTGCGATAGTTGAAAATAACGGATCTGGTTGTTGGCTGAATTAGCCACCGCATCACCCGCATCGAGCACACCTTGCTGCCAGTTAAAAGCATATTCCATATTCGACTGACCGGAACAAAGCCATACTTCGCCAATTAAAATATCATTTACTACGATTTTTTGTGTCCCACTTATAAAAGTAATCGTATAGGGGCCACCTGCTTTGGGTGTTTTTACTGTGGCATCCCATGTCCAGTCTTTGCCGGGTTCCACTTTCACCGTATCGGTTGGATTCCAGCTACAACTTATCTTAACGGTGTTTCCACTTTGTGCCCAACCCCACAACTTTACATCGGCTGCCTGTTGCAAAACAGCATGATTACTAATAATAGCAGGCAAACGCATTCCCCATTGAGCTGTTGCAATCATTGAAAAACAGCATAAAAGGAAAGGAATAAGAATCTTTTTCATATATTTAATTTTAACCTTCGGCCTCTAAAGGTAGAAGGAAAGTTAGTATTATTTATTACCCCCAATCCCGAAAGAGGATTCCTTTTTACCCCCCCTTTAGGGGCCGGGGGTTCTTAGTTATTTCAAATCCGGCATTTTATCCCGTGTAATTACAAAGTCATAGCTGAAATACTTTTTCCACCACGTTGTTCCATTATGTATGTCCAACCGGGTGTAATCACCACACCAGGGCATAAACCAGGACCACATATCCCCGTTAGCCAACATCAATCCCGGATCGGGTGCTGAACCACATTCACTCAGGGTAATCAGCTTTTTACCACCAAATAGATCTTTCACTTTGTTAAATGAAAAATACTGCGAACCGTGTTGGTTTTCACCCGGATAAATATCCATTCCTATTATATCTAAATACTTATCACCCGGATACCAGTTCAAAGCTTCACTTGAAACATCCGTTGTCCAAACCCAGATCATGTTATTTAATCCATGTACATTGACCATCCGGTCATACATTAATTTCCACAATGCCTTGCACGGTTCAGCACCTTTAGCACCCCACCAAAACCAACCTCCCGAAGCTTCATGAAGTGGTCGCCAGATAACCGGGATATTGGCATCTTTAAATTGTTGAATATAACCTGATATGACATCGATATCTGCTATAATTGCTTTGTATTCTAATGAGTTGATATCTGATATCTTACTGACATCAAATTTTGTATCAGCCGTGTAAAACGCTCCCGATTTATTGGATGAAAGCGGATCACGCCAATGCCACATTAGATTAATGATGCCGTTATTATTCCAGTAATCTTTTCCATTTTTTAAAGGGGCTGCATAGTCAACCCAGTTCTGATTAATCCAGGGATGATTGATAAAGTCAAAACAAACCAAAGCCGGCCATTTGCCCGTTTGTTGATTTACCCACGATGCTTCATCATTGCTGTTGTTATTGTTCGAGGTAGTCCCCGAAAGTACTTTTGTTCCAAAATTTGCTTTCAAAAAATTATATAAGTTCACGGCTTCCTTAGTCGGGTTTGGAGTGACCAAAGCTGCATCGATATTAAATGGAGAAAGTGAAGTACCGTAATAGGCTACTGTGATATTATCAAGTTGCATCCAACCCCAGTTTTTTACAATGGCTAAAGTATGTGTTCCGGCTGTGAGTTTTAATCTGCCGGCAGCGAGTGTTGTCCACGAACTGACTGCACTAAAATCCAATGTAATAACCTTATTGCCATCGACATACAAGTCATTCGATTTTTTTGAATTGGAAGTTGAATAACGAAGAGTTACATCATAATATCCGGTTTTTGCTGCTTGTATGGAAAAGGTGACATTGCCTCCATTGGTATTTACAAATCCGGTTCCTGTAAATCCGGTTAATGAAGTACCTACCGAAGCATCAGTTGTCAGGATTGCATTTTCAGCTTCATAAACGGTTAAATCGGATGGAACCGATTGAATCGTTGAAAAATTTAATGTGATTTCTTTTGCATAATTCCCGGCAACATTTTTAATGGCATTTCCGGGTATTTGCAATGTGTAATTTGTAGATGGTTTAAGAACGGTATGAATGGTAAGAGTATTGGTATTTACTGAAACAGATACAATTTCGCCATTTAATTTAATATTTGCTGCGGTTGATAGTACAATCTTTTCTGAATACAGGATTGAAACAGGTGTATTAATATCAACTAAAGCGGCTCCTACGGCAGGAGTACTTGAAATGAAAGTTGGTATGATTTTTTCAACAATTTCTTCTGATTTACATGCGTTAAATAGCAATACGAAAAAAGAAAGCAATACTAAATTTCTATATCTTCTGAACATACCTTAACTAATTAATAATCTGACTGAATATGAAAATGTCTTCAGGTTGACATCTTTAATAAAAAAAACTAATACCTAATCATTAAATAAAAAAGGGGAGATGCTCCTGAGAACTTCTCCCCCTCACTAAACAACCAATATTATTAATATAATCCGAAAACTCCTGCCGGTGCAGTTAATTTTTCATACCGGATATTGTCAATACAGAAACCTGTAAAATTAGATGTGTTTATCCATGTTGCTATGCCCCAAGTGTCTCCACTAGCCGGGGTTGGATCAGGAAGATCAGTCCATGCACTTAATGGAATCGTAATCGTTTTCCATTCTCCTCCTGTTGTCCAGACATTTCCGACCTTTAAATAAGGTAGAATATTGACAACTTTTCCAGCAAGCATGATGCGTACTTCGTCATTTAAAGCCGGTATGTCAGTCCGTAAGCGGATATCTGCTTTCAAAACATAACCTGTTTTCGGTACTGAAGGGTGGCTTATGTAGTTTTCAGCAAACCACCAGTAACCTGTATTCCAATTAGAGGCTTTAATCTCGTAATAGGAGCCTGACAAAGCATCGGCCGGGTTTCCAAGTCCTCCCACACCATTCCATAAACCTCCATCTGCAGTAAGCCCACTATCAAAATTATAAATCATTAACGAAGGATCCACTATAGGATCAGTGCCTGTTACCGAGAAAGTCGGTGAAACGACCACTGTTCCGTCAAAGGCATTCAATGTTAGGGTTACATTACCTGCTTTAGCTGTTTCAGGAACATAAACTTCTATGGATGTTTCAGTACGAACACCATAAAGTACTGCTTTTAAATTTGTCTGGAAATAAATCGATTCTACCAGATTTAATTTTGTTCCTGTGATTGTCATCATTTTTCCCGGTTTCACTGAAGGAGTGATAGCGGTAATAACAGGTTTATTAGGGGAAATGACTGTTAACGATAATGATGATACTATTTGAGTCCCGTTGACGGTCACCAAGGTTATTTTTCCACCTTTAGCAGCCATGGGAACAGGTACAGTAAACGATGATGTGGATGCATTTGTCACATCAACTATCAAACCAGCACCAAAATCAACTTTCTTTACCAAATCTAAATCTGTTCCCGAAATAGTGACAATATCTCCCGCAACCAATGATAATGGTGCAAAAGAAGTGAAGGTTGGTTTTACCAGTGTTATGGCAGCACTCTCTGCTGTTTTGCCGGAATTCGTGCTTAACACAACTGTGCCATCCACGGCTGTCATCGGTACAGTAACATCAATCTTTGTAGCCGATTGCGTTACTATGGTTCCATCAACACTACCTGCGAAAGTAACTTTTGTTGCCAGATCAAGATTTGTACCTGTGATGGTAAATGTTGCACCGTTCTTAACAAGCATTGGAGCTACACTGGTAATCACAGGTGCTATCAAATTAAGGGATGAAGCAGAAACTATATCCAGACCCGAAAGGGTTGTCAGTTTAACAGTACCCTCTTTGACATTTTTAGGGACCGCAACCGTTAAGGATGTCTTATCGGTACTGACCGTAAATACGGTTACTGCAGATACACCTGTAAAAGTAATTGACTTTACTAACTGGAAATCAGTACCGTTGATAACAAGCGTAGCTTCCGGTTTGACAGGATTGGGCGACAGGCTTGTTATGGTTGGCAAAGTCACAATCAGATCAGTCAAAGCAGGAACCAAAACAGGTAATTTTGCACCATTTGAGAGTGCAAATTTTCCGGTTTGTGCTTCCACTGGTACGATTACTTCAATTTTTTTGCGAGACTTGCTCACAAATTTGGAACTGTCAACTATCACTCCGCTCTTGAAGATGACAGAAGCAATCAGATTCAGGTAATCCCCGTTAATGGTCAGAACATCACCTGCCTTTACGGTAGCCGGGCCAAACGTATCAATTACAATTGGCTCACTGAATGTCAAAGGAGTCTTTGTTGTAATATCTCCCTGAGGAGTTTTCAACACAACTAATCCGGGCACTGCTGTTTGAGGAATCACAATGGATATCTCCGTGGCTGTTTTCTTCGTGAAATCTTTAATTTCAAGACCTCCCTGCAATACAACCGACGTTACCTGGTCCAGTGATGTTCCCAGAAATTTCACTTCACCGCCACGCAATGCAGGGGAAGGACCAAAAGCAGTGAGTTTAATAATATTCACATCGTCTTCTTTCTTGCAGGAATTGAAGACAAAACTTCCTATTATTAAGCAAGCCATAAGACTTGCGGTAAGAATTTTATTAAATTTATATCTCATATTGGTATTTTTTTTAGTGTGTCTACTCTCTGTTACAAGAGTAGACAGGTTTAATTATAACTAATCGTCATAAAAAATATAGTAATCCGATTTATTGGGCAACCTTGGGTACTACCCTGAAATTATCAAATGACATATCACAGTCAAGTCCGGTAGGTCCCTGGAATACAACCCTTGCCCAGTATCCATCGTGATTTACAATTGGTTTCACTGTATAGGCTTTTACAACTTCATCAAACGGAATGACTACCGTTTGCCATTGCCCTTTTGTGTCGAAAGGTGGTGCCCAATTATAATTTCCATGATCACCGTCCTGGGTGCCCACATTAAATAAGATGCCACTTCCATTGTAGGGTTTGGTAGTACACACCTCAAATTTAAAGTTATACAATGCAGGTTTCAGAATTGCTTCATCAGGGATATTCTGACTCTGTGGCAACATGGTATTTGCCGGTCCGCCGGCAATTTCCTGCCAACCCCATGCACCAAGTGCTTTCACAATACGGATATAATTACCGTTGATGGCCGGTACATCAGATGTACCCGGGCTGTTCACCACAAGTGATGCATTCCACCAACCCTGGTATGGGTCACTGCTGATAAATATATTCCGGTTATCTTTGAATAAAAAGTCCGTTTTTGTCGTTCCAAAATTGGAAGTAAGAGTAACCTGGCCGGGTATTGTACCTGCTGGCACAGTCACTGTAAGGATTTTGTTGGTAGCATCGACCTCTACATTCGTACCCTGAACTTCTCCCGGGAATGTAACTGTCATAGGCAGGTAAAAATAATTACCACGGAATGTAGCCACCTTACCATCCAATACATATTCACAATCCATGCTGGTGATTTCCGGCTTATTGATTTTTACACTGAAATCATATAAAAGCGAATCTCCATTCGCAAAAATAATCTTCAGTTTGTTCGTAATCTGAACCGGTACAATCGTAGGTACACTCACCAGAATCGATGATTTTGAAATATAAGTTGGCGTTAATGAAGCCTGACGGTCATTAAACCACACTTCCCTGGTATCCTGTAAATTATCCCCTATAATGGCTATCAGCTGTCCTTGTCCTGCACTTACCAGCAAAGAATCGGAAGCTGTTGCCCGTGTGATTCGTACATACGAAATGACAGGTGTTCCCTTATTGACATCTTCGTTTTTATCACAAGATGTAAATACCCCCAGCATAGTCATGACTATGAGAAGTATGGGCATTGATTTATATATCTTTTTCATTGTGTTTTTATTTAATTGAAACATTCGTATTTACTTGTTGTAATAATCTACTGCAGGTTTCTGTAGACTCGGAGCTGCTGATAATTCAGTAGTCGGAATCGGAAGCAGGAAGTTCCCATCGGTGGCGGTAATAATCCTGTCGGCAGGTTTCACCCACGAAGTCTTGATAAAAGTCCACTGCGTTGGATTTGGAAATACATCCGGATATACCGCAAATAATCCCCTGTCCTGAGAATTTAATATTGACAGGGCTTTTGTAGGATTATATGAAAACAGGTTACTGATATCATACCAACACATACCTTCCATGGCAAACTCTACCATTCTTTCATTGAAAATAATATCAAATGTAAGTGGGGTAATGATAGCACCCAATCCGGCTCTTTGATGCACTTTATTGAAATAATCAAGTGCTGTTGCATCCGAGGTCTGAGTTTGATTTCCTAACGTTGCTTCAGCATAAATTAAATACATCTCGGCTAACCGTAACATATACGTGTCATTTGGATAATGCTGGCTGGAAGCCTGGCCGCCCATATCGGCTGCCTTGCCGCATACATATTTTTTGATGGCTGCCATGCTGTTATCAGCGGTATTATTCGGGTATATCAGCTTTTGAGTCCCGGGTTTTCCATCGGGCAAGGTGATCGATTGTGTAATTTCTGGATAACTGGCACCCGGAAGCATAAAGGTAGCTTTCAGTCGTTGATCCATGGTACGGCCTTTAAGTGAATCTCCGGTAGTACCTATCTGATCCAGACCCTGGTACTTTTGAAGCATCCACCATGTTGCACTTTTACTGCCTCCCCAGCCGTCTCCGTTGGCGATATCACCACTATAAGCCAGGTAAGCCGGAGCAGAGTTGCTGACTCCCCAAATGGTGGAATAAACCCATTGCAATTCGAACAAAGATTCTGAATTATTATTATACGGATATTTGAACAGGCTGGCATAATCCGCTAATAATGATTTTCCACTCATTTTAATTACCCTGTCGGAATAATATTTGGCACTGTCCAAAAATTGTTGATTTCTCACTCCACCTTCTGACTCTACACCTGCACGGGTGAGATAAAACCTGGCTAACATTCCTTCTGCCGACCATTTATTAACACGTCCTGTTTGAAATCCAACTTCAGGCAGGTCATTCACACATGCCCTCATTTCACTGGTCAGGAATCTCCAGATACTTTTTACAGTATTCCTGGTAATGGTTGTATCTGTCAATATGGCCTGATTGTTTACAATAATAGGCACTTCACCCCAACACAAAACCAGGTTCCGGTATGCACAAGCCCGCATAAAACGTGCTTCAGCAATTGTCCCTTTTTTAACCTGATCGGTAACAGAAGCACCGGCAAATTTATTAATATTTACAATAGCCATATTTGATTGGCCAATCACTGTAAAAAAGGCACTCCAACCGGCATTCATATCGGCATCATCTCCGGTCAGGTTAAACCTCACATAACCGGTTGATCCATAAGGATCATAAGCTGCTCCTCCTCTAAAATCTCCGATTTCGTAGGATGCCTTGTCATTATAATCAAACCATACCCGGTTATATAATGATGCTGTAGCAGCAAGTACCTGGTCATTGTTTTTATAAAAATTAGCATCCGTAATGGTATCAACCGGTGGCCTGTTCAAATAGTCCTGTGAACATCCCGGCAGTATAAGGATTGTAATCAGTATGGCAATCCAACTATATTTTAAGTTCTTCATATTATTTAGAATTATCAAAAGTTAACCGTAATATTAAACGTATAAACCGGAGTTAACGGATAACGTCCATTATCTACTCCAATGGCCTGGTTATCTGCTCCCGAATTGTTGCCTACATACGCACCAACTTCAGGATCATACCCTGTGTAATGGGTGAGTGTGAATAAATTCTGGGCACTTACCATAAGTCTGACATCTTTTATAAAACTTTGTTTTGAGATCAGTGCAGCAGGCAGGTTATAGGCTAATGAGATGTTTTTGAGTTTGATGTACGATCCATCTTCTACCCATCGGTCAGAGAATCTGGTCCAGTTACCATTGTTACTGTATGAAATTCTCGGTAAATTCGTGGAAGGATTTGTAATAGATACATTCCCATCAGCATCGGTTGCCAGTCTGGCATAATTTTCAGCACTAACCAACAGGTTTCGGCCTAAATTGATTTGTTGCGGATTTGAGTCCGTCATTTTTACATAATTGTAAATGCTGTTCCCGTAAGAGTAAGTCAGCAGAACGCTTAATTCTAATCCTTTATAGCTGAATGTGTTCGTAAATCCGCCAAAGAATAACGGCCATGGATTTCCGATCGTGGTTAAATCCTTCACATCAATGATGTGATCACCATTCATATCTTTATATTTCACATCACCAATCCATACATTGGCAGGATCTGTTGGAAGTCGTACCCCTTTCGCATCAACCGGCACTGCACTGTTATTGATTTCATCCACCGACTGGAAAATTCCTTCTGTCTTGTAACCTAAGAACAACCAGGGAGCCTGACCAACACTCGACCGTTGCGTCCAGTTGCCCATCCACCAGGAGGTACGGTCAATAGAAGCAGCATCATTATTGAACTTCAGGATTTTTGTTTTGAATCCGGAGATATTAAAACTCGATTCCCATTTAAAACTTTTCGTATTGATATTGGTTGTGATTAAATTAATAGCCCAACCATTGTTCTGCAATGAACCCAGATTCACTGTTGGAGGTTGAACCCCTCCGTTACCGCGTGTACCCATGAAAGCAGGCAATACTGCCGACATGATCAGGTTATCGGTCACTTTATGGTAATAATCGCCTTCCAGTTGAATCCTGTTATTGAAGAAACTCGCATTGAAGCCGATGTTGTTGGTTAGTGTTGATTCCCATTGCAATTTAGGGTTTGAATATTTGCTTGGCAGGAATCCAACACCCCAGGCTGTAGGAGAAGGACTCATAGTTGAATAAATTCCACCACCACCCTGATTACCGGTAGTTCCTGTTTCAACTCTAAATTTGAGTTCATTCATAAAATCCGCATGATACCACGATTCTTTTGAAACTCTCCAGGCACCAGATACAGCAGGGAATGTCCCCCATTTGTTGTCCGAACCAAAATTAGCAGAACCATCACTACGTACGGAAGCGGATAGAAGATACCGGTCGTTATAATTGTAATTAAACCGGGCAAGATACGATTCCATACCCCATGTATTGTGTCCACTTCCAATCAGATCGGCTGTACTTTGGTCACCCGCACTGACATCAATAATATCATTGGTCAGGAAAGTAGAGATATTGGCTGCATTTGATTTCCAGGTTGATTCCTGTGCTTCGTGGCTGACCATTAAGTCAAAATTATGGTTGCCGAATTTCTTTACATATTGAAGAAGTTCATTTAATCCCCAATAGGTACCCACACCATTATAATCGGACATCGTTGCCAATGCTTTATCATACCATCCGATTTTTTGTTTTGGTGAAAAATAAATTGAATTCTGCGTATTCAGGTTCGCATTCAACGAAGTCCTGAATGAAAGACCCGGTAAAATGTCAACATCAATATTGGCACCTCCGTTAAACTGTCTGCGGGTATTGTTGTTGGTAACAGAATTTGCAATGGCAACCGGGTTTACAGGAGCATATTTATCCTCCGGCTTGTCCAGATTTCCTCCACCATACGTTCCATCCAAATTCTTTATGGGAGTTTGTGGTGTCAGTTGCAATGCATTATTAATCACATCTTCCGAACTGGAAGTCAGTTTTTCAAAGGTTTGGTTAAAACTGGCATTTGCTCCCATTTTGAGCCATGTCCTTGGTTTTGAATCTACATTTAAACGCATGCCCAACCGATCAAATCCGGATCCTGCGGCTACACCATCTTGTTTTAAATACTCACCCGATAAGTAATACGTGGTTTTATCACTTCCCCCACTAACACTCACCTGATGTTTCTGCATCCCTGAATTCCGGAATAATTCACTCTGCCAATCAGTACCTTTACCCAATATGGATGGATCTAAAAATTCTACAGGAGTTGTTCCACTTACTATGGAATGAAATTCATTGACCATTTTGGCATATTGTGGCAAATCCATAACAACCATTCGTTCAGGAGGAGTTTGCAAGGAATAGCTGTAATTATAGGTAATTTTTGCATCACCGGCTTTACCACGTTTCGTTGAAATCAAAACCACACCATTGGTAGCTCTTGATCCGTATAATGCAGTTGCGGAAGGACCTTGCAGAATCTGAACATCTGCTATGTCTGAAGGATTAAGTCCTGAAAGTGGATTCGAAGAACTGGTTGAACCATAACTAACCGTTTGTCCGGGAATCTGAACACCATCAATCACATATAAAGGTTCTGTTGAACCATTTATGGAACTCACCCCACGAACGGCTACCGAAATACCTCCACCTGGCTGACCTGAATTCTGAGTAATGTATACTCCGGCGGCTCTTCCCTGAAGCGCCTGCTCTAAAGTAGTATTTACTGTTTTATCCATTTCTTTTGCCGAAACAGATGTTTGTGCCGTCGTTAAATCGGCTCGTTTGGCAGTACCATAACCGACTGCAACCACTTCACCCAACATTTTGGTGTCAGTTTGTAGACTTACATTGACTACTCTGTTCTTTACGGTGACTTCTTGCTTTTCCATCCCGATAAAGGAGAATACAAGTTTAGACCCCTGGGATGCATTCAGGGAATACTTCCCGCTTACGTCCGTAATTGTTCCTTTTGCTGTTCCTTTTACCTGCACAGACACCCCAATAAGTGGAGTTCCATCACTTGCATCAGTCACAACTCCCGAAACAGAAAGATTCTGCTGCGCAGAAACAAAGTATACCCCGAACAGGAGTAATACTGTTAGAAAAATGATTTTTCTTTTCATGGAATTAAATTTAATATTAGAAGGTTAATTGTTGTACGAAATGACACATTTCGACATGACAAAAATAGAGTAACATTTACGATAATAACTATATTATTTTAGCTATATATGATACTTTTCCTACCTTTGAACCTCATTTATTCATTAAATGTTATAGATTTAAGCTACAATATAATGAAAATAAATAGCTACGAAAGGATTATATTTTTTTTGTTTCATAAAAACACATAATGGAATTTTATTAAAATAGTGTATTTTTTCTTGAATATCCGACAGATTACGTCCATTACAATGAGCCGGAAAAACAAATCCATTCAAATCATACACTGTTCGCTGTATTATATCCCAATTCAGGGTACAGAAAATGAATATGTCTGCATCATATGGAATACATCAGCATCGGGATTCCGGTGGGATTGTACATCAGAAGAACAGAAGTAGCCAGCATGAGCTATCAGACTCTACCGTAAATAAGTTTTTTCAGATGGGCGGTTGGATTCTATGAAAACAAGGTCAACTACCCACTGCAAGCATTTGTTTTGTTGCTCGGGATATCCATTTCTGTTTTCACCTTTCTCGATATTTCAGGAAGGTTCCATTTAAAAACATTACACCCATCAAATATTTTCATTCAAACAGTTCATATTGAATTTAATGATTGGTTTACAGGTTACAAAATAGCCGGAGAATGCAAATCCCTGAATAAATTAGTTGAAACGGAACATTAGTTGAAATTTTTCGTAAATTCCAAATGAACAACAAAAATTGAAATTTACGTTCCTTTAAATCAGCATATCATACATTCTGTCAGGTCGTTTTATCTGCATTCGTAACTTTCATGAATGAATGCCATAACACTAATAAAGTTCTTTTTCGCAAATTCAATTTATCTATAAAAGTGATTTTAAAATAAATCCTTAACGATGAAAAGTATTAATCCAATCACCTTGCCTGTTCTCGTATTTTTTAGTCTGATGGTGACCGGCATTTCACAAGCACAAAACAAATTTACGGTAAGCGGGAGTGTGAATGATGGCAACAATGGCGAAAAATTAATTGCAACGACAATATCCATAAAGGAATTACACGTTACAGTTACCAATGCAAATGAGTATGGTTTTTATTCCATCACGCTATCACGGGGAAAATACACTTTGATAACATCCTATACGGGATATGAACCAAAAGAAATAAAAGTGGTGTTAAATCAGAATGTCAGGTTGAATTTTAACCTGGATCAGAAAGTGAATCAACTTCAGGAAGTGGTGGTAACAAATGAACGAAGGGATGCAAATGTGACAGGTACTCAAATGGGTGCCCAAAAACTGGACATGAAACAAATGAACAGTCTCCCGGTGCTGTTTGGAGAAAAGAACCTTTTGAAAACTATTCAGCTCCTTCCGCATATAGTACCGGTGGGAGAAGGTAGCAGTGGATTTTATGTAAGAATGGGGCATCCGACCAGAACCTGATTCTGCTTGATGATGCAACCGTGTTTAATGCATCCCATTTACTTGGATTCTTCTCGGAATTCTTCTTCCCAAAGTATATCCTTGTTTTATCGCATAGTCCCTGGTATTGAAAGAATACGGGTTTTCCAACTCATCAGCAAACACCCTGCCAGGTCAGGATTTGTCTATTTTCAGACAAACCATCATTTTTTCTTTCTTCTGATCCTGTTCAGAATTTTCTGTATGAATCCGGGTGCTTTTTTAGGAGTTTCAATCTCACCAATTAAAAAACCATAGGGTTTGAGCGATTCAATGTGGTCACAGACAATCTTAAACATGGCAATAAGCGGGATGGCCAGAAATATACCCGCTACACCCCACACGAGTTCACCAAGCACCATGGCAATGATGGTTGTAAAAGCATTGATTTTAACCTGTGTCCCAACAATGACAGGGCTCAGTATCCATTCCTGAATAAACTGCACCACCAGGTAGGTCACTACAATACTGATCACCACAGGCATTCCGGCCCCCTGAACAACAGAGACTAACACGGTCAACGAGGTACCGGTCAGATTCCCGATAAACGGAACAATTTCTAACAGACCGCACAATATGGCAAAGAAAAAAGCGTTCTTCACTCCAACTATGCTAAAGCCGATGCCATACATAATCCAAAGGCATACAATCATTTTGGCAAGTCCAAGCAGGTATTGCTGGGATACAAATGTGATGCCGGTGAGCATCTTGCCCATTTCTGTTTTTTGTGCAGGAGGAACCAACTTCAGGATAAAACTCCGGATATGACTCCGGAAATAAAGTAAAAGAAAGATATAAGCCATGACCAGGATAAAATCAGTAGCAATAGAAGCCACCGAACCTGCCACTGACTGAATAGCACCCGTAATTGACAGCTGTTCTTTACTGAGCAGTTGAAGTTGCTTTTTAGCTGTAATCCCAAAAGTATTAAATATATATTTCTGGATAGTGTCACCAATACCTTCAGCCCGTTGAGTCAGCAAACTGAAATCCTTTGTCAGGTCAGTAATCTGCCAGGTAAGCAATGCCCCTATTCCCGCAATGAAAAGCAATAATACCAACAAGCAGATAACCGGAGCCAGTCCTTTCGGTATTTTCTTATTCTCCATCCATTTACTGAATGGTAAAAACAGCGTTGCTAAAATGCCGGCAATACTCAGTGGAATCAAAAAAACCCTGGCATAGTATAGCCCTGCCACTACCAGAAATAATAACAGCAGCTTTTTTATAAACGAGGTGGATGTGATAGTCATTTTATGATGCTCATTTTATAGTAATACATAGTGAGGGTTTCAATAAAACTACGAAGCACGACCCCAAAACATTTGCGGTGTTCACTTACGAAACAGGAATCAACGCAAAGCCAAAAGTCATGATAAAATAGAGAATGCCAATAAGCATCAGCAATGCGAAAACCCAAAAAATCCAACTATGGTGTATCACTTTCCAGTGAAACTTACCCTCATGCTGAGCTTTAATATTATCTTCACCAATTGTACTGTGATCTTTTCCGTTATCGTTCATATGATAAGTTCTTTTTAAATATTAATAATTCCTACATGTCAGTTATTTGTGATCTAAGGTGGACAAACTCTCACATTCATCTCTTACAGCTAATTCTTTTATTGAATTAATCTGTGTTAATCTGTGTAATCTGTGGACAAATTCTTACATGCATCTCTTCCAATTAATTTTCTTTTATTAAAAATTAATCTGTGTAAATCAGTGATCCATCCGGACACCATGCGTGTAATCACTTTAATCTTCTTTCTTCTTCACCGGAACAATCAGTACAGGCTTCAGTGAGTTTTTCAATACATCTTCAGCCTGACTTCCCAGAATAATACTTTCCAACCAATTCCGGCTGTGCGATCCCATCACAATAATACTTACATCCAAATCTTTCGCCGTTTTTAAAATACTATCCGCAATTTCACCATCTACCAAAACAGTCTGAATAGCTTCATCGCCCAGGTGTTTTTTCGTTTTATCCAAAAATGCCTGGGTAGTTTTATGTAAATCTCCCAGCATATCCACTTTAAACTCGTGGTTGTAATTAGAATCGGAATAATACACCGGTAATTCCGAAATGATATGCAACAAGATAGTTTCTGCATTCATCGACTGTGCCAATGAATAACCTTCATCTGCCACTTTTTTAGAGGTTGCATCATAATCCAATGCAATCAATACTTTCTTCGTTTTTTCTGTTTTCATAATCGTAGAATTTTTAAATTATTAGTAATATCAGGGTCTGTCTCAGGAAACATAACAGGATCTGTTCATTTCAAAAACAGCTCTTATTAAACAGGTCAAAATTAAGTCCTTTTAACCTCTTCTTTGTTGCAGAATTTTTGGAAATACTTATATCATTCACACATTTATTCGTGCGAAAAGGAAGGATTGAAAGGTATCAGGAATTAAATCAGGAATAGTATTTGGGAAAGTCATACTAAAAAAAGCTGATGATAAATCACCTCAGAAGAAAGGCTTCTTTTGAGTATTACTGATAGTCCGGCATATATACCGACTTATGTAAAGAAAGCAGGGATAGAAATACCGGACACCTTCAGTCCTATATCTTTTTTTCTTAAGGAAATATCCGGAAGAATGGTTTTGTAAATACTTTTGAAAAAAATGTTCAATTTTAATTTTATTTTAATGACCCAAAATAAGAATACAAAAAAAATTGTGATAAATATAAATATTGTTATTTTTGCATTTAATTGACATTTTCAAAATATCTTATATTCATGAGAAAACTTTTATTACTCTTCGTTTTTATACAAATTACAATTGTAGTGTCAGCGCAAGTTTCTATTAGTGTGGATGTTGATGCTCCGGGTGGTTTATCTTCTGCTATTAGTGCTATTGGTGGTAACCTCACTGCAATTACCAACCTTACTGTAACGGGTACTATTGATGCACGTGACTTTAAAACCATGCGGGATGATATGTCATCCTTAACTGTTGTTAATTTAAGCAGTGTCATTATTGAGGCTTACAATGGTATAAGAGGTACAGCTGATGCAGGAAGTATGGGAAACATAATAGAATCATCTTCTCTTGCCGGACGTTTTAATGAAAATGGTAGTGCATTAGGTCCCAATTATCCCGCTAAAACAATTCCACAAGAAGCATTTTCAAATCATTCTATTCCTGAAAAAGACTCACGTTTTACATTTATAACTATTCCATCAACAGCAACTGCTATTGGAGGTAATGCTTTTTATCGCTGTAACCGTTTGACATCTGTTACCATTCCCGACAAGGTGACTAATATTAGTAATAATGCTTTTTATGGTTGTTCCGTTTTGACTTCTGTAACTTTTTCAGGGCAGGTAACTAATATCGGAGTGGCTGCTTTTAGTGGTTGTAGCAGTCTGACCTCCATCACCATTCCCCAATCATTAATTTCAATTGGTAATGCTGCTTTTTCGGGTACTAATATTGTTTTTAAAGTTGATATCAACAATACGAAGTATTCAAGTATTGATGGAGTGCTGTTTAATAAAACACAAACAAAATTGATACAATGTCCAATTTCAAAAAAGGGAAGTTATTCCATTCCGAATACAGTAAATTCCTTAGGTGTTGGTGCTTTCCAACATTGTAAAGATTTGTCAGAGATTACTATCCCCAATTCAGTAAGTTCTATTGAAGCCTCAGCTTTTTATGGGTGTAGTGGTTTAACAACTATACTCATTCCCAATTCGGTAACATCTATTGGTGCGTGGGCTTTTTATAGTTGTAGTGGGATGACATCTGTTACAATTCCCAATTCAGTTACATCTATTTTGGATTGTGCTTTTCAGGGTTGCAGCAGGTTGACATCAGTTACGCTTCCCAATGCAATAACTTCTATTCGTCAGAATGTCTTTCAGGACTGTAGTAGTTTGACATCTGTTACTTTTCCCGAATCGGTTAGTTCTATCGGGATGTTTTCTTTTTGGGGCTGTAGTGCTTTAACAACCGTTTCATTTCCAACATCGGTTAAATCCATTGGTCGGATGGCCTTTTCCAACTGTACCGGTTTAAAAACAATTACTATTCCGGGTTCATTAGCTGATATTGGTCCCTATGCTTTCGATGGTTGCAGCGCTCTATATTCTGTTGATAAAAACAATGCTGCTTATTCGAGTTCAGATGGTATTTTATTCGATAAAACACAAACGACTTTAATACGATGCCCGACTTCTAAAAATGGAAATTATTCCATTCCCAATACAGTAACTTCAATTGGTAATGGAGCTTTTGTGGAATGTAGTCTGTTGTTAACGGTTACTATTCATAAAAATGTCAAATTGATAGTAGGCAATCCTTTCTCTTGTTGCAGTGCGATTATTTCAGTTGATCAGGAGAATCACAATTATTCAGATGTAGACGGTATTTTATTTGATAAAAATCAAAAAAAATTAATTCATTGCCCAATATCAAGAAACGGAAGTTATTCCATACCGAATTCGGTCATTTTAATTGGAAGCTCAGCTTTTGAAAAATGTGCGGGCCTGACATCAATTATTATCCCCAAATCAGTAACTTCAATGGGAGCAAGCTGTTTTAATGATTGTACTTTGTTGACATCGATAACCGTCAAGTCATCTTCACCGGTTGAATTAAGTTCTTTTGTCAGTGTTTTCAATAAAATAGATCAAAAAACTTGTAAATTATACGTTCCTTTGGGTTCTAAACCGCTCTATCAGGCCGCAAATCAATGGAAAGATTTTGAGAATATTGAAGAAGCTAATCAGAACTAAAGTTTCAGTAAACCAAAAATTACTTTTGTATGAAATAACGGGTAACTCAATCTTTACATAAAACTGAATAAAGATCATATCATTGTTGGTCATTGGATTATTACCCATGCAGGCACAAACCATTACTTGGAAAAGAAAATATCAGTTTGCTTTCGATACTTAACAGGTTTATTTAAATCATTTTAAACTTAAAAATAATACAACGGAGATGTAGTATGAAATTATTTATCTTCATAATGTCCGTATGAAGAAAGAATAACTACAATTACAACTTCCTCCGGAAAACTGTATATAATGCGATGTTTTAGTGTTATTCTACGTGACCAACAGCCCGAAAGATTATTTTTTAACTGTTCGGGCTGTCCGGTTCCTGTTTCCGGATGTTCTGGAATTTCTGCAAGTAGTTTTGAAGCTTTTATGAATGAGTCGGGCTCGTCCTTTTTTAATTTAGCGAGGTCTTTTGGGGTTTTTCAGTAAAATCAATCGTGTACATGCTAAAGTGACTTTAAGAAATCTTTCAAATCCACTTTTGTCTCTACCTGTGTAAATTTGCCTTTTTGGTATTGCTCCCGGGAACGTTCTATCTCGGCGAAGAATTCTTTCTTGCTTATCAATGTTTCATCCGTTACAACAGGAACTAATCTGTAGCTCTTGTTTTCCCTCGTTGAATAAGAATTTGAGCACCTTCATCCGCTTTATCAAGGTAGCTTTTCTGATTCGCTCTAAATTCTCTACTACTGATTACTAACATATTCATAAATTTTAAGTGTTCCAACCAGGTATAAAAATACAGTATAATTTTTTATTTCAATATAAAAAAATGATTGTTTTTTATACCTTTAAGGTTCAAAATGTAAATAGTTTTACAAAGAGAATTTTTTTTCGCCGGGGAATACTGATTTCTTATCCGATTAATTTAATTATCACATTGCTCATGCAGTTCATTTTTTACTGATAGCCTTAAGCAGAATAACCCCCATCAATTACATACTCAGATCCGGTTATCCACTTTGCCTTATCCGAAATAAGAAAACAAACTAAAAAAGCAACATCCTCAGGCTGCCCTATTCCAAGAGGATGTTTGTTTATAATTTCTTGCTTTGCCTCAACTGAAATAGAATCAAATAATTTCACAATCATCTCAGTGTTTACACAACCAGGTAATACGCAATTGCAGCGGATTTTTTTTATAGCAAGTTCCAATGCCATTGCTTTAACACCTGTTAATAATGCCGATTTACTGGAACAATACATGATCTTACCTACGTCACCAAGTAGCCCATTAACTGAACTTATAAATATATAAGAAGCACCGGTTGGGTTAACGATATTTTTTTGCGAAAGCAATCTGGCTATTTCAAAACCTGCAAACACATTTATTTCAAATATTTGTTTAAAAAGCTTTGGTGTAGAAGCTTTAAAAGGCGTTGTTTTTTCTATACCTGCACTATGAACAAAACCATTTATAAATCCTGCATTCGCAACCGATGAACGAATAATCTCTTCCACCTGAGTATAGTCTGTAATATCAACTGAATAATATTCATGTCCGGTACCTTGCAAAGAATCATAGGTTGCTTTTAGCCTTTCGTTATTCCTCCCTAACAAGATGAGCGAAGCACCTAAAGATGCCGCTTGTTGAGCAACAGCTCTCCCTATGCCGGAAGATGCACCTGTTACTAAAATGCGTTTATTTTCAAGACTAATCATTTTCAAATTTATCTACACCAATAAGTGCAATTAATGATTTAAAATCAGTTATTTCCCGCAATTGTACACCGGTTAAACTCATTTGAAAGTTCTCATCGACAAATGCAATAATTGACATGACAGCAAGTGAATCATACTCTTCAATTGTTTTAAAAGGAGTATCTAATGTAAAATTTTTATTTTCAAATTCACAGTATTCTGAAAGTTGATCTACAAATTCATTTTTTTTCATTTAGTCTATTTTTTTTAAACGTTAAACCTCTACAATCACTGCACCCCATGAATATCCTACACCAAATCCGCAAAGCAATACTTTATTCCCCTGTGTTATTTTTCCGGTATTGAGCGCATCTGAATAGGCTATAGGAATCGTTGAAGAAACAGTATTTCCTGTTAACAACATGTTTATATAAAACTTTTCCTTCGGGATGCCAATTTTTTTCCGGAGATATTCTATCATATATTTGTTTGCCTGATGAAAAATAAAATAATCAACGTCATCCAATGACATTTTGTTTTTTATCAGACATTCTTCAATCGCTTTTGGAACTGCATTATTTGTAAAATTAAATATTTCGGGACCATTCATAAACAAATTATTGTCCGTATAAATATCGTCTGAATCTGTTTTTTTCTCCTCCGATAAAGGATCATAAGCATGACGAAATCCGCCGTTTGGAACAATAAGATTATCTTTCCCTGAGCCATCTGTTCCTAAAACAAATTCTAAAATATGCTCTTCATCTGAACTTTCTATAATGGTTGCTGCCGCTCCATCGCCAAAAACAGTTTTGAGTGCTAAATCATTCGGGTGAATATGTTTTGAATAAGTTTCTGACGTTAATAAAAGTACACTTGAAGCAATACCTGTTTTAATAAAGGATTTTGCCATTGCTAAACCATATACGAATCCTGAACAACCTAGATTGAAATCGTAAGCACACAAATCTGTTTTTAAACCTAAACGATTCTGAAGTACACAGGCTGTTGTTGGTAAAAAATAATCGGGACTTTGTGTACACAATATCAGCATATCTATTTTCCCTTTATCATAATCAGCCAATACTTTTAATGCAGCATAATAAGCCATGTCACCGGCTGTTTCATTTTCTGCCGAAATATGTCGACCTTTTATTCCTAATTTACTTTCTATCTTTTCAGGCTCCCATCTTCCAAAATCGTTTGCTAACTGAATATTAGTCAGCACAAATTCAGGCAAATAAACACCAATAGCCTTAATTTTTGCAGCCATATGTATCCTCGATTTATTTTACAAGTTAATTCTTTACAAAGTTATACATAATTATTTTAAAACAAATTATCCATCGGACTTTCTAAGTAAAAGACAACAAATTATGTCGTATAATTTTAATTAGAATGTGCCTTCTGTATTTAAACGCGACAAATAAATATCTTCAGGCTTTATATTTTCGTCTAAGCTCTTAAGAATAAAAGGTATACCTCTGTTTATGAAAACAAATCCGAGTTTTTCCAGCATCATAATTTCATCTTTGTTCGCCTTGTTATGATCAAAACCCATAGCTCTGACTATAACGGCATCCAGACTTTTAAGATGTTTCAAGGCAAGTTGAATAAATTGTGCCTTTGTCTCCATCGACAAATCACGGTCAAATAAAAACTGTTCAACAAAAAACACCTTACCTTCTTTTTGTGAATAGATAAAATACCCTTTAATCCGACCGGATTGATCTTCAAATTGTAAAATTGAATACGTGAGCATTGAAGGATTTTCAACAATTCTCCAGTTTAAAAAGTGCTTATCCAATTGAATGCAATAAAGATGATCGGGCAGAAAACCAAGCAAAATTTCTTCATCAACATCCTTCAATTCGATTTCTTTACATATTAAACCCCCGTAATTCTTAAAGATCAGAAGCTGCTTCAAATATGACATCATGGTCAGACCAGCGATTTGTAACTTCTGTTTTGTGCCGTTCGAAGTATTCAGAGTTATTAAATGCCTGTAAGCATCCAAAGGTTTGACAATATATGTTCCTTGTTTTGAGGAAAAGCAGTTTGTGAAACCCAATCGTTTGAATGGATTGACAGCATAGGTAAAACCCCAGAGGAATTTTATATTCTGCGAACCAGATTCTGACTCAATAATCTGAAGAAATTCCTTTAATAAATCACGGTTTCTGTACCGGACCATAACATCTACATTAATTAAAGCATCTTCCAGCTTTATTGTTTGAGACACTTGTCCATCCGAAGATTTCATCGGAATAAACAATGCCGACAATGTACCGGCCAATTCATCCTTGACAGAATCGGAACCAACCATATATAGCGACGACTGATAATTGTCGCTGAAAAACTGCCACACGAACTCATCAATCGATCCCGTACGAAAAGGATTCTGTTGTTCCAAAATCGGAGTTCGCACAAATAGCTGTTTCAACTCATCAATATCAACTTTCTTTAATGCTTTAATTTCGATGGACATATTTCTTATTTTTTATTATACTTGTAGAATCCGTTCCGTTTATCCGGTTGTATATATCAATATTACTGGTCAACAAAGCGTTATTATCCTTACAATAACTGATGATTTGTTCATAGACATCGCACCAGCCTGTATATTTATATTCGGAAAATGAAGTATTGTGCCACAAAATCGTAAAGACACCGTTGAATTTCTTCACTTCTTCAATAATTGCCACAACAGCCGGAACCGATTCTTTCAGTGAAAGTCCCATGTACTTGTTAAACAAGAGGCTTGCATCCATTACTATCAGCGGAATCTCCATAACAGAAGAGATTTCTCTTTTTTCAAAATTGTATAAATAAAACGGAAGACAAGTGCCTCTTCTGAATCCGATTTGTTCGGCAAAACCTAATGAAGTATCGTATTTCACACCTGCGTTTTCTAATACACTCACAGTTTTACGTACGTCGAACATCAAAAAGTGAAATCTGTTTCCTGTTACCTGTTTGCCGGTAATTCTGGCAATATCCTGCTTCATTAGCTCTGAATCGGCGTGCGTACCGAAACTGCCATGAACTCCTGTTTCGTTGCCATTTTCGTTCAAATCCTGAATAACCTTTTTAATGCCGATACTATGGACATCATAATCTGCATTTTTCCATCCGTTTACCTTTCCTTTGCGCGGAAGAAAATAAAAAGTGGAATTCGCTTGGTATTTTCTTTCCAGTCCTACTATTTTACTGAAATTAAACCAGTCATCGTTTCCTATCAGACGGTTTAAAATTAATTTGGGAATCGAAAGAAACCTTTTCTTTTTAAACTCGCTGAACGACCCTTCCAACCAACCTCTGTTACACACATCTATATCGTGCGTTAAAGCAACTGCAAACGGATGCTCCTGCCAGAGGTTTTTTGAGGCTTGTCCTGAAATTTGAGTGATAGCATCACTTAAAATGTCAAAATAATAATTGACAACCGGAACACCATCAATTTTCAATTTATGGATAAGGGTGCTTTCGTACTTCACTCTGCCAAAATCATCTTTATCGGCACTTATATATTCATTCCACCCACTTAAAAAGTAAAAAGCAGAAGCAACAATGTCGTAATTGATGATAATCTGATTTTCTTTCTTTGTAAGTACATCCTCTTTATCACCGGTATTAAAAAGAAAGGGGATTCTTACACCCTTCCATTCTTTCCAGACAATCCTATCTGCATCAATGTCTTTTTTACTTTCCCAGAAAGAATCATCTGCATTTTTTACAATACTAATCTGAGCACTTTGAGTTATCCCGTAATCAATTTGAATTTTATCAACCTTAAAATACAATTCAAAATTCCGGATAAAATACTCAAATGTTTTCATGATAAAGCAATTTTAAATATTAGTTTACAGCAGTACAAAGTTAGTTAAATATACAAATCAGCAATAACAATTCGAATTATTTTTTTTTAGGATTATCCGCAATCAGTCCTGAAACGCATTCATGAAGCCCTCACCCCCATCCTCCAGGATATACAATCATTTTCAAAAGTACAAAGGATCATGCCTGTCATTGGTTTCCGATTGCTATCTGTACCCAGCCACAAAAAATCCCATTTTCTCATTTAATGAAGGACATATCCGGAAGAAAATGTTGATGAAAGATACATCCGAATGTACAGGAAGCAATCCATTTTCTTATTTATTATAAATATATCCGGTTTGACGGTAGCAAATTAAATCAACATCTTTTCTCAAACTATCTCAAATTCTCTCAATTGATTCTCAATTAATCATTTCCATATCAACACATCTGAAGCATTTTCAATATTACTTATCTGTCAATATTGGGTGGATTTATTTTAAGCTTTTCTACAGCTAAAGTGAAATCCAAACTATCTTTAACTGGATAATCGAATAACACTACACATTTTTCTGGATTGCTTGAATCATATATTACAACATATTGATTGCCTTCATTTACATTCTGTGAATCTTTTGGGCCCATTCCTTTTGAGTCTGTCTCTATTCTTTTTTTCTCAATAAAGAATCTAACATTAACACCACCACTACTATTAGAGCCAGCACCTTTCACAGAAAAAGTATGTGTGCTTTTTGAACAGTGAGTTACTATACCTATTGCATAAGCAGGATTGGACTTTATTGCGCTTATAATGCTTTTATTATCTAGTACAATCCACAATGTTACAAGTGGGATGCCACCAATTATAAGTATAAATTTTATCCAATTCTTTATTTTATCTTTTTTCATAAATTTTATCTATTTCCCCGTCCTCCCGGATATACAATCATTTTCAGATGTACAAAGGATCATGCCTGTTATTAGGTTATGATTGCTATCTGTACCCAGCCACAAGCAATCCCATTTTCTCATTTAATGAAGGACATAGATGAAGGGAATTGTTTTTTATTAATCTAACTTTAATATTTTAATAACACTTTCATCAATCTTTTCTTTTGAGTTTATAATTATCACCAAAAATCTACCTTGATGCTTATAAAGTAAAAATAGCGTTTGAGTAACTCCTTCTTTATAATCGAATAAAACCAACTGTTTACCTTGTGAATTACTTAGTGACATTTTTAAAATTTCTCCGAAAAAACCACGATGGTTTTTACCTTCAATTGTTTTCTTTATGATACAGTTTTCATCTAAATTTACTTTTAAACTATTGTTAAATGGCAATTCGAAATTTATATAAGTTTCAGGGAGCGGATATAAATGCTTGTTATATTCTACTCCAAAATAATCATCAAAAAAACTATTCAAGTTTACATCTTTTGCAAAAGAAACTTTATGAATATTCAGAAACATCAGGGCCTTATATTCAAAAATTGAAATATAAACTTTCTTTTTATACATATAATGATAATATGAATCACTCTTTCTGACATGTCCAATTGTATACATCGTATCCAAATCAGTTTTAATAGAGTCGTTAAATAACCAAAGGTATGTGGTTGGCAAATGTTCTATATTATGACTATAATAGACTACGTAACTAATTTTATAAATGATATAAACTATTATCAAAATCGATAATAAATATAACCCATATTTCTTTTTCATAATTCTACCTATCATAATTCAGTAATATAATAAAGTTATAACCACTTCAGGAGCAGTACAAATTATTCCAACACCAACTGCTACAGTTCCTACACCTTTGATTAAAGCTCCATTAGCTGTAATTGTAATACCACCGCTTGTATTTAAACCTGTTGGAACATTAATCCCAAAAATATAATCACCAGTTGTTACATTTAAACCTACAAAGACAGTTGAACCAATAGTTATTGATCCATCTTTACCAACTGTTAATGTGCCCGTTGTTATGCTTATTGGTTCGAGAAGCTTATTTGTTGTAACCGTAGATCTATTTGAAGAATTGTTTTTTGTCATTAAATCTGAATTGAAAGTAACACTTAAATATTTACTGCCAAATGTAGTTTGATCACTAATAGTATGATTAAAATTATCATTGTATTGACTATTTTGTCCATTACTTTTATCGCTTGTTCTATTCCCAACTTTAATTGTTACTGAATGTACAATCATGTTTAATTCAGGCAGGACCCAGTTTTTGCTCTCGTCATAGTGTGATTTACCAACAAAGTAAAAACCGGCAGTAAAGTATAAGGTAAATGATCCTGTAAAATTTATATTTTCTGTTCCTTTATCGAATGAGTTTTTAAACTCTGAAAAACCATTATTATATCCTCTAAATGATGCTGACCAAAAACCAGCCATCAAATTGCCACTATATGTACCGTCACCAACAAAACCACTGCTTGGCCCACCTGTCGCATGATTTACCCACATACCATCTTCTTTTGGCATGTCCAGAACATCCCATTGATACCCGCTTGGATCGGTATACCTTGTCGGGTTATTCATGCAATACCCATACCGGTTATAATTCAGCCAGTTACCTGGTGATTGTATAAAAGGATCAGGACTGAAAAACATGGCCGTCAAAGGGTCGTAAACCCTACCGTTCATATTGATAATATTGAACATATCCAAATGTTCATGCCCGGTGTAGCCACGGTTAGTAATAAAACCGGTACGCGTATCTTTTAACCTCCAGTCTGTTGGATTTCGCCTGGCTCCCCAGGGATCATATGCATATTTCTCCACCACATTCCCATTCTGATCGGTCAGTGCAACCAACGATCCCTGATTGTCGGTATAAGCGTATAACAGGCTGTCTTTGCCATTGTTTTGGACATAGATAGTTGCCAAACTTCTTCCAGGAATTTTTTAAATATAACAATATCTGTATTGTTATATTCAAACATTTCAATAGAACAAATAAACCATGACATTATAGATATCTAAATAAATAAGACTTTACAACTGGATTATTAATTACCATGCCTGATACCCGTCCTCCGGGATATACAATCATTCCCCGTCCTCCCGGATATACAATCATTTTGAGATGCACAAAGGATCATGTCTGTCATTGGGATTTGCAATCCCAATTCTTGTATTCTTAGGATTTGTAATCCTCCCCGTCCTCCGGGATATACAATCATTCTCTGATGTACAAAGGATCATGCCTGTCATTGGGTTCCGATAGCTAACGGTACCCACCACAAGCAATCCCATTTTCTCACTTAATGAAGGACATATCCGGAAGGACAGGGTAACGGTGCAATTCCATGATTCATTCTTTTTTTCTTACTCCTAATAACACATTGTTAAATGGCAGAAAATTTAAATATAAGCTATTATAGTTTATAATTCCACTAAATGAAAATCCCATTTTTTTATCTATAAAAAATAATCCATTTCTATTGTATTTGAAATGGCCTTCAGATAAAGTTAAAACCCCAAACTTACAAATATAAATATTATTTTTTTTTAATATTATAGAATAGTCTTCGAATATGTAATTTAAATAGAATAAAGGATAATGAATTTTTAAATTTTCATTAGAATGAATATGAAAATATGCTAAAGGATTTTTTGCAAAATTATGAATATCTTTATCATATGATTCATCTCCAAATTTGAAAATCAGGTTTCTCATCCATTGGAAACCATTTACAGAAACAATTTGATTTCCCTTTTTTATAAATTTAAATGTGTATTTTAGGAAATGATCGGTTAAATACAACGTGTCTTTCTTTTGTTTATATTCTCCCGTTGAAAGTATTGTCTGTTGCATATTATCTTCATACTCAGTAGATGTTAAAATAATAACATATTTTTTTTGATCAAATATTTGCATGGAACAATTTATCATAGTGCCATTTACCCATGATTTATAATATTGACTATATGATGTACCTACAAAACTAAATATAATCAAAACTAATATGCTCTTTTTCATGATGTATATATAGTTTAATTTAAAAAGAAATAAATCTATTAAATGTTAAAGAATAATTACTCGGCACAAGACCACTGTAAGCTGATGGGAATTCCTTATGTACAGTATTTAATGCACCATACGCATCAATAAAGCGACCGTATTTTTCAAAAACAGATGCTGTATACTCATATGCTACTCTCTCGGAGGTATTATTGTTTAAATTAGAAATCATACTTCGATGGATTGCATGTATAATTTCATGCCCTGTAAATGCTTTGAATGTAATATTATTTGAAGTACTAGTATTAAACGAAATATGAATTTCTGATCTTCTAAATAATAATTTTGAGGAATACCCTCCAATTACTTCACCTTTTGAATTTACATAATTCCAACAATCATCCATTCCATAATCATTTGTTTTAGTTGAAATTTTTGTTACTCCAGCATCACCTACTTTAAATCCATTAAAAGTACTTTCAATTCTAGATTTAAGTGCATTATCATATTCATCAACAAATTCATTTGAGTTATAAGCTTCTGCGTTTTTAAGTAATTGATCATATTCTTGTGTTGATATTTGTCCTGTTTTATATTCATCTCTATATGATTCAAAAGTATAACTTGCTCCTATACTCGGATTAAAGCTTACCCCATTTTTACTTATTTGCGCTCCTAAGTAATTTCCACTCACTCCACCATTTTCACTCCAATTAACACCTAGGCCTGTCATGTTGCTGGAGAATCCACCCGGTAAACCTGTCATATTCATTCCCAGACCAGCCATGAAACCACTTGCTGAACCATAACCAGCATAGACACTAAATACACCTGCACCAATTCCTGCAGTAACCGACCAGTCATGACTTTGTAAACCATAGTTAAAAGACGCACTCACTCCAAAACCGGTAAAACCTAAGCCGGCAGTAAGTCCAACAGTCAATCCTCCATTTTGATCAAAACCGATATTGGGCATAATATAGAAGAACTCCCCACTAGGATCGGTATACTTAAACGGATTACCGTAAGCATACCCGTACCTGTTATAATTCACCCAATTCCCCGGTGCTTGTACATACGGGTCAGGACTGAAGAATTGTGCCGTCTGCGGGTCATAAACTCGCCCGTTCATATTGATGATACCAAACGCATCGATATGTTCATGACCGGTGTAACCACGGTTAACAATCAATTGAGCTCCGTCGTCTTTTACATTCCAATTGTCCGGATTTCGGCGTACTCCCCAAGGATCATAGGCATATCTGCGCACTATGCTATCATTGGCATCGGTTAGTGCTATCAAAGAGCCCTGGTAGTCGCTGTAAGTAAATAAAAGGCTATCAACTCCATTGTTCTGTATCAGAATGGCACCGCTAAGATAATGAATTTTTCGAACTTTGTTATCTGCACCTACTTCTTCTTCATAATTGCCAAGATAATAACGAGTCAGTCGCAATGCATTATTTACATAAAACTCCGATTTCCTTCGTTGGTCGTCAACTCCATAAGTAAGATTATAGTCTTTTTTTGCTATACCTGTACCCTCCGATAAAGTAGCTATTTTCTTAAAATCAGTATAAGTAACAGTTAACTCAGCACTTGGAAATGGACTTGCAGGCACCCCGCTTATACTAGTCAATGCATGAGGTCCAATTGCTGACCCATCAGGGGCAGGTCTGTTGCCACCGTAGCTCATAGTGAGCAAGTTGTCAGGATTCGATTCTATACCACTTTTCTGCATAATGTTTCCATAAGTGTTTGCCTCCAAATCGTCGTAAGTTATAGAGTAAGGTGTCACAATTCCCGCACGGGTAACTTTCCAGCTTGTTAACCGATTTAAATCATCATAACCAAATACTTCTTTTTGTGACGTTGACTTAAGTTTATCTTCGCGCGATTTCAAGTTAAGCAATGTTTCAAACTCATAATACATGTCTGTTACTCCATCAGCTTTTATCTCTTTAGGTAAGCCATTGGTATAATACTCATAAGAGGTTAATTTTCCGCCCTTGTTTTCGTGCAATATCTGACCTTTGGCGTTTTCGTCAACGACTTTCCAAATTAAACGCTTACTATCTTTTATTTCGGTTAAGTTACTATAATTGTCGAATGTGTTCAGCGTAAAGTAACCTGATGGATAAACTTCCTTTTTTACCCTTCCAAAGAAATCATACTCAGTTTTGCGGTTAAATACCTTTGCTCCTACAGTTTCGTCAACATCAGTCACTCTGTCCCATTTATCGTAACCAAATGTTTGTTTTTTTGTATCGTCTATCTTAATTGTTTTTACCCGTGTTGTATGTTTGGGTTCAGTATCGTAAACATAACTTGTTGTTTCCGAGTGCAAAATCGTCGGAGTTCCGGTATCGAAATTCTCAATATTTTCTCGCATAATATTATCTATCAATCCATTATCGAGGAATTTATTTGTAGTTTTCACTTGCTGTTTATAGTTATGAACTATTTGTTTTTCCTCCGTCAATTCACCAAATCCATTGTAGGTCGTTTCCACTGTACCAGCATCAGGATCTTCCAGTTTCGTTCGGTTTCCTTGAAGGTCGTAATACATTGTTAGGGTCTTTCCACCTTCAGGGGTGGAAGTATGAGTTAGTCCTGATGGATAATAAGTATATGTAACAGTTTTGCCATTCACCATATTTGATTCCATTTGGCCAATATTGTTCGTTATTTTAAGACCGGAACCATCAGGAGTTGTAACTAGAATTGCTCTATCTAAAGGATAATAATCGGTATATGTTGTACCTTTGGGGGTTGAAACGCTTCTTACTCTACCGTATGGATCATCGTAATTATAGATGGATGCCCACTTATCTGCAGTTACTTTGTCTAAAGTGGAAACAAAAGTTGGTTCAGATATTCTGTCTACTTTTCCATTGTCAAGATATTTAGCAAATACATTAATTGTATTACCACCTAAACCATAAGTTTGATTTACTAATTCACGACCATATGCATCGTACCAAATCCAAACAGGTGCTGAGCCGGATGTTTCACTGTAACCATAATACTTAGCTCCAAAAACGTTATCTGCTTTAGCCCACTGCATTACACTGGTTTTACGAATCCCATTGGCATATTTCGTTTCTGTGAGTTGTCCCAATCCATTGTAGGTATACGATGTAATATGATCCTGATAATCGGATTCGCTATTCAATAGTCCAGTTTCTTCTTTTCCCCAATCATAAGTCGTTTTTTCACCAAAATGATTTATCTCGTAATTTATAAATCTACCTGAATCAGTATATTTAATATACGATGTGCGCTCTGTCTTACCAGGAGTTGCCACCGATACAATTTGCGGATGTCCCCACGAATCAAAACTTGAATAAGTTGTTGTCACCTTGTTCTTAGTATCAGTCGGATCCGAAATTTCTTGTTTTAAGTTTCCTGTCGTAGCATCATAGTCGTACGTTTTTTCACGTTTGTAGCCTTGTATATCACCTTTTAGTGTTTTAGTTGTTACATTTTTTATTGGTTTATTCAGACACCATGCCCATGAACCAAACTGTCCATAACTAATAGTTTGAGAAGTAGTCAAATCTCCTTGTATAATTTCCATTCCGGTGAGATTTCCAGATGGATCATAATTTTTATAATTGGTGGTTTTTGACAACCCATTTAAACTATTTGTTTCTACTGTGGAAGATGGAAGTGAAACATAGACATTATCAATCCCCTTAGTATTTGAAAATGTTATCACCTTTCTGCTAATTTCACCACCTTCAGACATTGCTGAAGATACAACCGTTTGCGTTTTAGGTAAACAATATGGAAATTCAAGTTCCGTAGTTGAAACTATTTGAGTATTATTTATCTCATTACTAATTGTCTGAGTTTCAAAGCCTAAAAACCCTTTCCCAGTAACTTGTATTTTTGCTCCAGAATAAGCATATTCAGTAACTGAACTATTTATGTTGTCAATGGGTTGTTTTACTTTTTGTACGCAATTTATAGGTACAGACATGTCGGCAACAGGATATACAGAGCCTGTACCTTTTGTATAAAAATCAGACCCAGAACTGGTTTTTGCAAACGTAAGTGGTTGGTATGTTATTTCTGTAACCTGCCCCATACCATCGGTTAATGACGTTACCTGATTTGCATCAAAATTTTTATTGCCTTCGGTAAAGTTATATGTGCTATTTATAAAATAATTATTTGATTTACTAAATCCATAGCAAAGATCTGATCCGTAAGTTAAGACATCTTCTTTACCATCACCATCAAAATCTCCTGTTGTATTGTATTTATTATAGGAATAAGTTTCATCATTTTTATAAATTGATTTAGGTGGATTAAAACTTGTTCCATTTGAAGAATACCATTTAATATCTGTGTGATCATATTCTCCACTACCGTGATTGGAATATACTGCATCAATCAAAATAATATCAGATTTGCCATCATGATTAAAATCTGTCACAATACATGCATCTTTGTCATCATTCTTTGTTGTATAATCCTCTTCAATAGCTGAAAAGTTTGATAACGGGATATAAGTAAACCCGGCCAATCCATTATTTATAGCTAATTTCCAGGTTGAGTTACAATGCTCGTTAATAATAAAATCCGTTAAACCATCACCATTAAAATCGCCCGGTTCAAAAGTACTGTATTCTGAATCTACAATTTCCGAAAAATAATATTCAAAAGACACGTTGGCAATATCATGATCTCCAACACTTCCTCCTTTATTGATATAAATTACATAGCCATTATTTGTAATTATAAATAAATCTTTTAATCCATCTCCATTAAAATCCGAAACAATTATTCTTTTGGGTGTACCGATCTTTTTTGTTGAAGCACCTATAGTATGTCGAATATCAACATTACTTGTGACCCAATGATCCATATAAGGATCCTGAGTGTCACCGGATAATTCATCGGTGGTTAAATCCGATTTCTTCACATAAAATATTCTACCTTCATAGTTGTCATTACCATCAATTGCTTTCTCAATTGAGATAATTTCATCAATTCCGTCATTGTTAATATCTCCTGAAGCATAAGCTGACATACCAGAATAGCTGTTTAAATAGTGATATTTACCTAATCCGGAAGAAGTTTCATTAAAATACACAAAATGTTCACCACTGGTAGTATTTTGGAAATAAGATGGTGAAACAATTGCTTTTTTTCCATCACCGTTAAAATCACAAAATAACAATCCTCCGTTATATCCTTTCACTTTATTTACATTGAAATTCTGGCCCAAATCATAATTTAAATAATCATTAGAGAAAACATAATTGTTTTGTGTTAAACTACAATTATAAACGTTTGCATACATTCTGGTAGAACCGAATAATGTACCTTCATATATTTGAACTAATTCTGATTTTCCATCTCCATTTATATCCGTAGCTACATAATTTTGATTTGCTGAGTTAGTTGTGAATGGTACATTTGTCTGATATACTGGTCCAATAAGTTCATCTGAACCCCAATTGATTTTTGTTGAATTCAGTTTTACATTATCAATACCAGTAAGTGTTATTTCCTTTAAAAAATATTTTTCTTTTTGAGTGTCATAATTGTAGGTTAAATCATATTTTCTTATAGTTGTTCCATGAGATTTTATTTCAATTATTCTTAACAAATACTTGTCTTGAAGGTAATGTTGATCTATAAACACTTTAGAAATTGACAATTTCTCGTCATAGCTGAATTCTACACTTAAGTCGCTGTAAGTAATTGATTGAATTGTTGGTATAATACCAGTCTCTTCTTTGTAATTGAATTCTATGAAATTACCGTTAGCATCAGTATTTTTACTTATTAACCATTGGATGGGTTGTGCCGGATTACTCCAACCAATAGGTATTATTTTATCGTATTGTTTACTTCCATATTCAATTGTACTTCCATCTTTTGTAATTACTTTAAATGAAAGTGGGTAAGTTTCACTTGACGGATTGTTTAAATTCTCAGATTGTCCAATAGATTTGATAATTGAATATGTTTTATTCTCAGTTTTGTAAGTCGCCCCATCGCTTCCATAATCATTCTCTAAAGCTAATAAAGTATTTCCATCTATAGTGTATTTTTCTTTTTTGGATATTTTAAATCCTGAAACGGCACCATCACTATAAATTGTTTTACTCGCTTTTCCAATTGCAGACATACCACTGATATTCCATCCTAAACCACCTGTTCCATTTCCTCCCTGACTATTATAAACCAATGAGATATTCGGTTGTATGTTGTTAATTCCTGCAGGACAATTTATTGGTATTGAATAAGATGCTCCACCCGTCGGACTTACTTCAAATTGACCGGGAATACTTCCTACAACCGCTCCATCGGCCGGATTAGCAGAAGTATTTATACCATCAGACATTAAGTATGTATCTTTATTTGGTGGAAACAGCAGTCCCGCATCAATTTTAGCACTAAAGGTCTTACCTCCGGCAGCCTTAAAATGGAAACCTGTTGTTCCGGTATTTTGTAGTTTAATGGATACGCGTGCCACGTAGTTTTTTGTAGCAGACGATTCATCCATGTTAAGTTCCCAGGTTGTCTTGGGTTCCTGTGCTCTCAATATGGATGTCCATAAACATAAGAATACAGGCAGTATCAGATATTTGTATCTTTGTATCATAGTCTATATGAAATTATTGACATTGAATGAAATGGATATAGCTTTCAGGGCTATCTCTACTTTCTTGAAGAAGGTTATGAATAATTTTTAGAGGATATTTTAATAACTTTTCCAAAGTTCAGTACTTTGGAAAAGTTTTGAAGTTATCAAAAGAAAAAATCAGTTATTTCAGCTTTTTCTCCAGTTCCTCAATTTTTGCACTTTGCTCATTGATGGTTTTTTGTTGGTCAATCATATACAGAGTCAGCTCCTCCACTTTCTGCAATAATTTATTTTGTAGTTCTCCCATTTTCACACCGTTTTTACTTACTTCGGCCGCCGATGGCATTTCGGGCAAATGGTTGTTCGTGTTAACATATTGTTCAACCTGGTCTAATGGCATTAATTTGTAGTTGGAATTAAATACGTAATCAGCAAAAGGAACATTCATATCTACAATTACTTCATTAGCATGAATTGTTCCTTTTACTTCTAATTTATAAACTGCATTTGCTTTTCCAATTCCAATCCCTACATTACCATCTTGTTGAACGGAAAATATAGGACCACCAGCTGTTTGATTACCTATAATAAATTTTCCTGTATTTCCCCAGCAAGAATTACCCATAACCCATGCTGTAGAAGTTGAAATTCCTGCTGCATCTGAAAAAAATCCCATGCTCGACTCTGCATTATCAGCACTTGGAGAAATTCTGAATGACCCGGCAGGTATTGATGCTTTTACATGCAATGGTGCTTGCGGTGTTATCGTCCCAATACCAACATTCCCATTATTGTTAAGAATTGTCATTCTTGTCTGTCCATAAGTCTGTAGGCTTAAATTAATTCCTTGATAAGAACTAATTTCACCTGTCGCAGCATAAATGGGTTTATTAAATATAAATTTTGGCATGTCAGTTATAAAATGTGCCCATGATGAATTAACAGGACCCATCATAATATAACCAAAATCTGTTTTAATCGATAATGCACCATGTGCTTCATTTCCACGAATATTGCCATTAACTTCTAATTTTTCCTTTGGGGTTGTTGTACCTATTCCCAGATTCCCGTTCACATAAAGGTTGTCAGGTAAAGTCATATCATTACTCTCAGAAAAAGATAGTTGAATTCCATTATATCCTTCGTCATTACAAATTCCCCCATCGGAATAAAAAACAACCTTGGCCCTGCCGGAAACAACTCCCGTGGATACTTGACCAATCTGATTTCCGGTGTAATAGGCAATGGGAGAATCTGATACCTTTCCAGCAGTATCAATACTATAGATTTCGACAAAATCACTGCCATCTTCTGTATCAATGTTATAAGTGAATTTTATGGGCTTATTAACTCCAATGTTAATATACCAGACTTCCAACATGTCATTCACATAGCTTGTACCTGTTTCCGTAATGCTCCCACTTGATTGATTTAATGTATGATCAATGGCATTGGCGGAGTGAAATATAAAAGAAAAAAGTGCAATGCATAAAAATTTCTGTACAGTAGTTGTCTTCATCTTTATTCTTATTTATTGGTTTTATACTTTTTGATAATTGCTTGTCTACGTTCATTTTTTCTTATTGTTAGTTTTGCTTTTTGATCATTGGTCAATAAGCTGTCCATACAAGTCTTAAATTCCTGATTTGCTTGTTTCTTAATAGCGCTTATATCAGCAGTATTGGTCTGGGATTTTGCATTTTGCATTTTTAATGCAAAATCAGTTGCTTTAACTTGAAGTATTACTTTCTGACTATCGGTAAGCTGTACATCTTTGTTCAGTTTTTCAATCATTTTTGATCCAAGATTTTCCGGGTTACCGGCAAATGCAAAATTAGAGATTACGTGAATGGCTATGATCGCCATAATTAATTTTACTTTTTTCATAAGAAATTGTATGTTGTTATTTTATTTATTTTTTTAAATTTAAACTCTGATAGATTTTAAAGTCCGTTTGGTTTACTACTATCTCGATAAACCAGTAGATTTTTACCGGATGTGGCAAAAAATGCATTTATTGTTTTATAATTTTTAATTCAGTTACTTTATCTCCCGCCTGAACGCGCAGGATATACCAACCGGGAGGATAGATTGACATATTTACCGCAGTGATACCAATGATAGCTTTTCGCGTTTGTAGCTGAACACCCTGTGCACTGATTAGAAAGATGGTGATTTCATCGTTGTCTTTCCCTCCCAGAATTTCTACAGCCAGGGCTCCTTTAGTCGGATTGGGATACACCGTTATTTTACGGTCACCTAACTGTTCTTCAATGGGTAAAGGTGCTACGGTGTCATTTTTTACTTTCAAGGTATTACTCTTGAGCAATACTATCTTACATGAGATCCGGTTACCGGCATTGTCATACGCATAGCTGACAACATTTTGCCCTGACACTGACAGGCTGAGAGTAACCCATAAGAGTAAAATCAGAGAATAAGTGGTTTTGTACTGATGTTTCATAAATTTTTATTTGATATTAAATTGCTCAGATTGATACTTTTATTCCAATAAACAGGTGGATTTAGTAATTAAATAAGTTTTCAAAATAAGGCGGTACAGTCAACAAAAAATTACAAGTTCCATTTGTCATGATGATTTGAATAACGTTTAGGTTAAAAGGACAAATACTTTTGGTTCACTACACCTGATTGACTGTACCGACTATTTAGTTTTATTTGATTTCAACCGGAAATGTTCCGTAAATTGAACCATTGACAGTGGTGACAGTCAATAAATAATTTCCATTTTCCAACAGTTCAATGGGTATCTGGAAAAATAAAACAGAAGTAACGTTTACTGTTTCCTGATAAACCAATGTGCCGGATTCGTCTGTCAATGAAAGGGTAGACAATCCGATTGAATGATCAAAATTTAGTGTGATCTTCGATTCAAAAACATATACTTGTGCAGATATTTTCTTTGAAGTTTCATTGGAAGATTGAACATTTGGAAAAATGAGAGGTATATTAGCTGGTGCATCAATTGACGATGCTTTAACAATAAACAATAAAGAAAACGATAAGATAAAAAGAAATGAACGTTTCATAATAAATACACTTTAGATTTAATATTTTATGCTATTTTTGCATTCAAAGATAAGTTGCCAATCCATATTTTCCAAAACTAAATGTTGTAAGGGTATGAATTATTGATTCTATAAAACGTTGTATATCAACTAATATAAAATTGAAATAAATTAAAGTATGTATGGCCATTTTTTCAACTACATAAAAGGTCTGTTTTAACACATCATTTGGCATCAAACATAGAAATTTGAAAATTAAATCAACATAAAAAGAGGTAACTGTTGAATTGATTATTTTATGTAATGTCGAAATATATTGTTAGCTCTATTACTAAAAAAATCTGAATTTATTCTCCAAATTCAGGTTGTGAAAATTAAAATAATAATGAAATATATTGGTTCAATTTTCCCCTTACTTTTTAGTCTTTTCTTTCTTTCCTGTCAATCGGAGTACACTAAAAACAAGACTATCCTTCGTGCGGAATCCATCGTGTTAACCCATCCGGACAGTGCTTTTCGGTTATTGACATCCATACCCCATCCCGAAAAATTATCCAAAGCCGACTATGCTGCCTGGTGCCTGCAATACACGTATGCCCAATATAAATTAAATCAGGAAATCAGGTCGGATAGTATCATTCGTCTAGCCGTCGATTATTACGAAAAGAGTGGTTTACTGAAACAGAGTGGTACGTCTTATTATATATTGGGGTGTATCCTGCAAAAGGACAGCAAATACGAGGAAGCTATGAACGCTTATAAAAAAGCGGAATATGTGTTGAAATCAACCAACTATAACGATTTAAAAGGTCTTGTCGATATTAGAATAGGATACCTCTATTTGCATGATGAAATATTTAATGAATCGTTGATTTATTTTAAAAAATCGTTGAATTATTTTATCAGTACGAAGAATATAAAATACCAGGCATATTCCTATCGTATGATTTCTGATATTTACTATCAGTTAAATTATCCCTTTCAGACTGTGATGAATTTATCGAACCATGCCTTAAAACTATCAAAACAATCGGGTGATTCTGTCAATTATTATTCAATTTTAGGTCAACAGGGTGAATTATTGTTCGATAAAAATTATACGCTGGCAAAAGAGTATTTGTTGATAAATTATCGTCATTTTCCATTATTGAGGTCAAATTATGCTTCATTATTATCGTATATCTATATAAAACTCAATAAACCCGATTCCGCCAATTATTACGTTCAAATTGCGAAAAAGGATACCACCCAAACCAAATATACTGTCGGAAGGTATTTTACCGAAGCCTACGTTGCCTACAATGAGGGTGATAAAGACAAAGCCTTTTCGCTGTATGAGAAAGCCTATTCCATTCGTAACAAATTTTTCAAACTAAGCGTGATCAACCAATTGCACATCATTGACAAGCAGTTTGATACAACTAAATCGGAATCCGAAATAGCAACACTTAAAATTGACAACCGGAACAAGGTCATCGTGATTAGTTTGCTGATCATCGTTGTATTGGCCGGATTGATCATTTTTCTGATACTTTCAATCAGGCACAAGAATAAAATCATGGAACACCAGGTAGAAAAGCATCAGCTGGAATATGCCATCATAATTAAAAAAACAGAAAACAATCAAAAACGGGAATTGCTGTTGTCGAAGCTGCAACAGCGTATGGAAAATACCCTGCACGTAAACCGGTTGAAAATGGGACTGTCGCAACATGGTAAACTGGATGATTTTATAAAAGAAATATCCACCCAATCGATCATTTCAGAATCGGACTGGGAATTCTATATCCACGAAGCAAACCATATCTTTGATCAGAAATTAGCCCTTCTATCAGCCTCTCATCCCCAGTTAACCCAGCCGGACATAAAGGTAATCACACTTATTTTCCTGAAGATGGATATTGCCGACAGCTGCAGCCTGTTGAACATGACCAAACCTACCATGTACCATCGCCGCAGCCTCATCAAAGAACGGCTTGGATTACCCAAAGACACAGACCTGGAAGATTGGGTTAACCATTCAATCTGATTTTAATCTGCTCCCAAAAACAAAGTATGGTTCTGTAACGCAAGAATCGGTTCTGTAATGCACGGATCGGGAGGACTCTTTTTCAACTCTGTCATGCTGGCGTTAGCACAAATCTCATAAGAAGACAGAATCGGAATTCTGTCCTCCCGAACATCGCTAGCATACTCTTTTCGTACTAAATCAGAAACCCTGCTACTTCATTTTTTATCGGATCTGTAACCCACGGATCGGGAGGACTCTTTTTCAACTCTGTCATGCTGGCGTTAGCACAAATCTCAAAGAAAGACAGAATCGGAATTCTGTCCCCCCGAACATCGCAAGCATACTTTTTTCGTACTAAATCAGAGACCCATATGTTGCTTTTTTAATCGGGTCTGAAACGCACGGATCGGGAGGACTCTTTTTCAACTCTGTCATGCTGGCGTTAGCACAAATCTCATAAGAAGACAGAATCGGAATTCTGTCCCCCCGAACATCGCCAGCATACTTTTTTCGTACTAAATCAGAAACACAGCTGTTACTTTTTTAATCGGGTCTGAAATGCACAGATCGGGAGGACTCTTTTTCAACTCTGTCACGCTTATGTTATCACAAAATCTCATAAGAAGACAGAATCGGAATTCTGTCCTCCCGAACATCGCTAGCTTACTTTTTTCGTACTAAATCAGAAACTCATCTGTTACTTTTTTAATCGGATCTGTAACCCACGGATCGGGAGGACTCTTTTTCAACTCTGTCATGCTTATGTTATCACAAAATCTCAAAAGATGACAGAATCGGAATTCTGTCCCCCCGAACATCGCCAGCATACTTTTTTCGATTAGTTCTACTTTACTATACTAAACACGAAATAAGAAACCAAAATAGTTTTTTAATTTTAGAAAGTAGAATTTGAATCCGGTTTTATAAAATTGAAGAAAAATTATTGTATTGATCAAAAACAATCTTACAGTGTAAGCCTTCGGCAAAGTACATCTTGTGTAATTTAAATCAGAATGGTTCAGTTTGCACTATGCGGGAGTAATTCGTCCAATTTTTTTTGAATATTGTGGTCTTGTATTCGATTCAGTACATCTTTTAGCCATTCTGGTGGGTTGACATGATTCACGTTGCAACTTGCCATGAATGAATAAATAACAGTTATACGCCTATCTACATCATGATTATGCAGAAAAGATAGTTTTTACGCCCTAAGACTAAGTCACGCACACTATTTTCAGCTTGATTATTGTCAATGCGATACCGGCCGTCAAGAGTGTGACGAATCAGTTTCCGGTATATGCCAAATTTAAAATATACTGTTCGAGAAAGGTTAAACCCGGATTCTTGCCGGGAATAATATTTCCTGATGAACCGTAGCCCGGGCTAACTATATCGTGGTTAAAAATATTTTGTTTTTTGTGTACAAATCTGCACTAATTTATTTATTTTTGTTCTACAAATGTTCTTTCAATGGTTTTTGATTGGTAATGGTTTGGTTTTGGTTTGGAAATGTTTGCCATATAACAGTCATATATCAACCATATATTTGCCATAATACATCCACATATCTATAAAGATATATGGCATATAAATGGATATTAAATGGATGTGAAATTAGATACCTTTCCGAACCAAAACCAAACCATTACCAATCCAAAACTAATCCAATACTAATCATAAAATAATCAGTAAAGAGTAAGGCTTACAGAGATCCATGCACTCACTGGTTTCAGAAATTCTAAACGCGGAACGCGGAACGCAGAACGCGGAACGCAGAACACGGAACGCAGAACGCGGAACGCAGAACACGGAACGCAGAACGCGGAACGCGTGGATCACCTGATCCGAATATTGATTTTCTGTCCGGTATAACTAACCTGTTCGGCTTTTAAGGCTGGCTTTACACCTGTCCCGTTCGTGGCATTTACTTTTACAATCCGAAAGGTACGGTCTTTCAGCATGCCGGGGAAATCACCCTTCCGGTCGTGGATGATTAATGTCTTGTTGGCTTCGTTCCAATTCATGGTGATGGTTGAATAAGCGCCCTGTTCATAGTTGTACGTGTCGTTTTCATCCTCATACATTACGAACTCGGCATCGGCTCCGGTGTACAGGCGGATTTCAATGGGGTCGGCGGCTTTTTCGGTAGCATACTGCAAATAGGGACCCATGGGTACAATGGATCCGGCTTTTATATAAAGGGGGAGTGTTTCGATGGGGGCGGCAGCCTGAATGGTTTTACCACCGGCGATGAATTTACCGGTCCAGAAATCATACCAACCGGCTGATTTGGGAAGATATACCTGACGGGTCTTTTTGATCTTTTTACTGTCCGGCAGACTGTACATACGCTCCATCACAGGGTTGACCAGAAAGGCGGGTCCGAACATATACTGATCGGGAATGGATGCAATGGAAGGGTCGTTGCGAAAATCAAAGGCCAATGAACGCATCATGGTATACCCTTCGTTGGTTACTTTCCACGTGAGCGAATAAATGTAGGGCATCAGGCGGTACCGTAAATTGTCGTACTTTAGCAGAATTGCTTTCATAGGAGCATCCCAGTTGTTGGAGAAAATGGCTCTTTCACCTTTGCCGTGGATCCTGAAAACAGGACTGAATGCACCAAACTGAAACCAACGGGTAAAAAGTTCCCGGTTTACTGGTGCTGTCCAATCGGGAGCCTGCCAATTCAGATGGTAACCACCGATATCCGAAGTCCAGTATGGGATACCCGATGCACAGGCATTGATTCCTTGTGGCACCTGGCTTTTATAGGCTTTCCAGGTACAGGTGATATCCGATGACCACAGGGTGGCAGCATTCCGCTGCTGTCCGGCAAATGCCTGACGGATCAAAAAGAATGCCCGCTTACCGGGAATGTCTTTTCTCCAGTTATCGTATAATCCGGTGGAGTGCATCAACGAATAAGTGTTCATATAGTCAATGCCGCACCCAATTTCAAAATGACTCTTTCTGCGCAGGTCCAGGTCATTGCCATTATCCGGCTCGCACTGGTCGACCCACCATGCATCCCAGCCATAGCGTCCTACCAGGCTGTCGTTTGCCTGTTTCCAGTATAACCGGCGGGCACGGGCGCTATGGGCATCGTAATAGCGGTCGGGCATGTGGGTCATGGCATTGTCCCACACAATATCCGTCATGCCACCCGAATGTTCCAGTTGATTGTACGGAACGGTCCCTTTTGAAAAGACAGGCCAGATAGAAATCATGGCGTGGATGTTTGCTTTATGAAGTTCATCCACCATACCTTTGGGATCGGGGTACCGCACAGGATCCATCACATGCGAACCAATCACATTGGGTTCCCAGTAAAACCAGTCCTGCACAATACAATCCACCGGGATATGGTTATCACGGTACCTATCCTTTACGGATAAAACCTCTGCCTGGCTCTTATACCGGTCCTGTGACTGGAAAAGACCCATCGACCATTTTGGGAACATGGGTGCATTGCCGGTAGCATTCCGGTACGCAGCAATAATATTGTCGAAATCCGGACCGTAAATGAAATAATAGTCAACCAGGGTACCACTTTCCGACACATAGCTAAATGTGGTATTGGCATTCTCAGCACCATAGAAATTGGAGGCCGAGTAATTATCCCACATAAGGCCATACCCTTTCGTAGATAACAACACCGGAATGGCACCGGTCATGTATTTGATGGCCATGTCCTGGTTACGTCCTTTGTAATTAATGGACAGCGTATCTTCGGGATGGCAGCCCAGTCCGTAAAGCGATTCGTCTACCGGTGATTTAAACCCTGAGGAACAGGTATAGGTATCAATCCCGGCAACGGTTGCCTCAGTCATTGTTTTAGCCTGTGATTCAAGCTCACTCAGAATGATATGGCCGTTCAAATCGAGGTATTTCAGCGAATTGCTCTGGCGGTTGACAACTACCTGAAGCAATGAGGTGGTAATGATGATCTCATTCTCCTTTTCGTTCACCGTAAAGGCTGGTATTGTTTTCCATTTGTTGGTGACAACCAAAGAAGGATTATCCGTGAAAACGGGCAATGTGGTATATTTCACCTGCACCATATTGTCCCTGCATATGTTGACTTGCATCAATCCTTTGTCCAACATAAAATGGACTCCATCGGGGGCTTTCGAAAATGAAAGGACCTTTGCTTTCACATTAGGAATTAAAAATAATGATACAATGATCAACTCTAAAATCCGGAATTTAAATAAGGATTGTTTCATAGGTGAAATTATACTAAATGATTATCCGCATCATGATCTGAAGACACAAAACAGAACTTTCCTGATTATAGTAATAAGGCACGTTCGGACTTCACAAAAATAGAATATCTATCTCCTGAACAACTATATTATTATAACAAAACATGATACTTTTTTTACCAATCGTATCGGTATTGTGATCAGTTGAGAATACAACCAATGAGTATCAATCATTCCTGTCGGGACACGCGATTTCCAGTTCGCGTATTTAAAAATCTATTACAAGAATCTTTTTTCGCGATATGGAAATCGCGAGACCCAACAAACATGACCTGATTGCAAAAAGGAATTTCTGTTCAGTATTGACTATTTGGTTGGAATGGGAGATTTTCAATTGATAAGAACGGAATGCAAAAATAGGATTCACCGTATCCAATTATTGGAGTAAAAATAAATTACCCATAATAACATGATGAAAACGGAATATATTTATTGTTCAGCATAAACAATCCAACCATGAATCCTTTCTTTATTCCGCAGAAAGAACAGACTGTCACCATGAAATGGCATCAATCTGTCCGCATAAGGTTTGTATATTTCCGGTACTTATACTGGGTTGTTAACGAAAGACTTTTATTTCTACCCTTCTGTTTTTTGCCCTGTTTTCCTTTGATGTATTTGGAACCAACGGTTCGTCGTAAGCTTTACTTTCGCTCACCAGTTGAGACATTGGGACTCCCTGTTCAATGAATTTTTGTTTCGCTGAGACTGCTCTTTTTAATCCCAGCAACAAATTGATGGCATAAGTACCAATATTGCAGGTATGGCCTACAAAGCGCAGGTGAATATATGGATTATCTTTCAGTGTCCGGCTTAATTGTTTTATCTTATCATTTTTCGCATTGGTTACCAGAAAAGAATTAAAACCAAACATAAGGTTCATTTCGGAAGCAATCTTTTGAGCCTGTTCATATGAATTATCTCCTTGACCCGGATCAGCCGTGGAAACGGGAGTAACTGAAGTTTTCGTTGTTACTTTCCGGGGAGTATCCGTCACTTTTGGTGTTGAATTAACAGCACTCGTTTCAGTAGCAGGATGTATTGCTTCCACCGGCTTTGTTGCCTGAATTAATTGTACCTGATCAACAGATTGAACAGTTTGCACAGGTTCAGAAGGTTGAATGGCAGGTACAGGTTCAGAGACTTGAACGGGCTGAACAGTCTGAATCGGTTGAACTGACTGCACGGGTACGATTGCCGGCTCAGTTTGTAACGGTTCGACAGATTGTGCTGCCTGCACAGGTACTACTGCCTGGCTTGTTTGAACAGTTTCGATCGGTTGTACTGACTGCACAGACACTAAAGCAGGTTCAGGTTGTACAGCTTCGATCGGTTGTATGGTTTGTACAGGCACGATTGCCGGCTCTGTCTGAACCGGAACGACCGCTACTGTTGTTTCTACCGGTTCTGCAGGTTGAACGGCCTGCACGGGCTCTGTGGGTTGAATTAGTTCGATTGGTTGTACAGCAGGTACCGGATCAGTTGAAGGTACTACCTGAACAGGTTCTTCGGTTGGTTGTAACGGACTGACCGTTTCGACCGGTTGAATTGACTCATCCGGCTTGTTGAAATCGAGGGTAGATTTCTTAATCCCCAAATGCCAGTATACCCCTACTTTCACTCCAACGGATACAGGAGTAACAGAAGTTGTGAGGGACGAAGCTAAAACCCCGTTATAGATGCCATCAGGAGCATTTGGTTGTAGAATTAGTTTTGAATCGGTTTTCAATATATTATTCAGGCCATAGTTGATATAACCACCCACATATAAATCAAGTTTCTCATTGAGTTTATAGAGTCCGCCTAAATCGGCAATACCCATAATAGAAGGTTTCACAGAAAGTTTTCCATTAAATTCCTTGTTGTATGTTGAAAAGCCATGCTGAGGCATCCCACTCATTTCAACATTCCACTTTTCGTAATAACCGGTTGTCACGATTTCACCGCCTGTTGTTTTAAAGCTTGTATTGACCGGAATGGATATCTGGCCGCCCACAGAAGTTAAGAGTCCAAATTTCTTCGTTACGGGGAATTTAAACTGGATAGTTAACGGAATATCCATAAATAGGACCTGTTGTCTTTCCTGCCAGTTGTTGTAATTTGCTTTAAAGAGATAGCTATCTCCCTGAGAATCAATATCTGGGGTACTTGATAAATAGTTCAACGTAGATAATGAGTTAAACGACTGAAAGCCAAGGCCCGTATGCAAACCCCAATAGGGTGTAAAGAAGTAACTGTATCCGGCGTTTAAGGTATAACCAAACTGACCTTTTTGCGTTCCGTTCTGAAGGTTGTAGGACAGGTTATGCAAACCGCCACCAACATTGAAATTAATATAGCTCCCTGTTTCCTGGGCCTGCAACGCACCACAGAGAAGAAATCCGAATACGAGTATGAAATGTTTTTTCATTTTAAGCTAATTTTTTACTTTGAGGTTTTGACTAAGTTTTTAGGTAAGGTTCACAGGAATTAAATAATCCCTGTGAACCTGGTTTGATTATTTTGAAACGATGATTTTGAATGGAAACACCTGTCCGGTTGTTATTCGGACATTACCCAGATACATGCCATCGATGGAAGGCAAATAAATCGAATTTGTTTTTTCAACTTTCGAAGACTGGTAAACACAGACACCCTGCATGGAATAAACGGATAGTTCAGCACCAACCAGTTGTTCATTGCTCAATCCGGTCATTTGTATATTACATGGTTCATTTACTTTCAACGGATTTGGATATACGCTGATTTTTTTAATCAGTGGTATGTTGAACACTTTGGCACATGTATAAAGTGTCTGGCCATCAATTGTTGTCAATTTCAGGGAGTAAGATCCGATTAATCCATCCAGGTCATTGTAGAATTGCTTTGTAGCACCTTCAATAAGCACACCGTCTTTATACCACTGGTATCCGGTAAAGGTATTGCTTTTATTGTCGCATAACACCACATCATCAAATTTGGCAATGATAAAGTCGGATGATACATTGATAGTAAACTCGAAGCTATAAGCCGGACTTTCGATTCCCAATTCATTCTGCATTTGTATGGTTCCATGATAAACGCCATCCTTTGTTCCCTTTGCAATAGTAACAGGCAGCACATCACTCGTTGAAAACGAAGGTAAATTGGTATAACTTACATTCTGAAGGCCTGCTGAAATACCAGCAGCATCAAAGGTGATTTTGTATTGTGTCGGCGTACCCGTTAAGATGGTATAACCCAGATCCAGGGAAGAACCCTCACAACCTGTTGTGGAAGTAATCAACGGATCCAGTGTAACAATGTCGGATATTTTTGCATCTGTAATAACAAAGTCTGTTGGGGCTATATAATTAGCCGATGCAGACCCGTCGAGGGAATACACTACATTAATTGTTTTATGAATTCCTACCGCCTGGTTGTTATAATTAGCAAGGGCAGACACGTTGACATTCGTTGCATCAATTGGTTCCACGCCCTGAAGACTTCCTAATGAAGTAATGACAGCTGAAGTTAAACCATCATGCATTTTATCGGTTATAACTACCGGATTGGTAATGGTCAATTGTTTTGCCAAAATTACGCCATTGGTGATGGTATAAACAGAAGGTTCAATATAATTGCCTGATGCCGCTCCGGAGAGTTTATACACAATGGTCATATTTTTACCCGAGCCGGCATTTACATTGTCATACGTAGCCGTACCAGAAAGGCTTACTGAGTTATTGTCAATAGGTTCAATTCCCGAAAGGGTCTCCACGGAGAAGGTAGCCGTATTCGTTGCATCATATACTTTACTGGTTGTTAGTTTGACCGACACTACAGTCAGCAGTTTACCTGTAATTATGGCTTTCGTTTCAATATAGTCGGATGGTGCCTGGTAATTACCGGCAGCAGCACCCGAGAGTGTATAGGAGCAGGTGATTGTCTTGCCGGTTCCCACAATGATATTATCATAGGTGGCTGTGGCGTTCAATGTCACATCATCCGTTCCAACAACACCCAACAACATTCCCGGATTAACAATGGCCGACGTTGTAGCATTATATACTTTGCTGATGGTTATAGCCGGATTGGAAGCTGTCAATGGTTTGGCAGTTATTTCCCCGCTTGTAAGTATTAAGTCGGCAGGAACGGCATAGATAGAAGCAGCCGAACCGGTCAATCCATAAACGACTGTAATCGTTTTGCCGGACCCGGTGGTAGCATTATCATAGCTTGCAACGGCTGTTAAGTTTAGATTCGGGATATCCGCAGGTACAATTCCTGACATAGAACCCGGGGTAACAGTAGCCGATAGATTTCCATCATACACTTTACTTAATTTTACAACAGGAGCCGAAACCGTTACCGGCATGCCAACGATTTCACCTGACACTAATGTAAAGCCAGCCGGTGGGGTGTAGTTGCCAGCGGCAGAACCAACAAGAGTATAGATTACCGTAATCGTTTTTCCTTTTCCAACGCCTATGTTATCATAATTGGCAGCCGCAGTCAATGAAACATTGCCCAGATCGGATACCTCAACTCCTGAGATTGTTCCGGGAGTAATGCTTACTGTTGTACTTCCATCGTACACTTTATTGGTGATGATTGTCGGAGCTGTAACAGATAATGATTTACCGGTAATTTCGCCGGTTAAAAGGGTAAAATTGATTGGCGGATTATAATTACCGGCAGCTGATCCCGACAGAGTGTAGGTGCAGGTAATGGTTTTTCCTGTTCCGGCATTGGCATTGTTGTACGAAGCTATACCACTTAGTATCACATTTGGCCCATCAGCTGTTTCAACACCCGATAATGTACCGACAGTCACTTCAGCAGAAGCCGAACCATTGTATATTTTACCGGCAGTAATCGATGGATCGGTTGCTGTCAGTAATTTGGGGGTTATCACACCGTTTGTAACAATGAAATCTTCCGGAACACTGTATATCGAGGCAGCTGAACCAGTCAACCCGTAGGTTACAGTAATGGTTTTACCTGTTGCCACATTGGCATTATCGTATCTGGCAGTTGCTGTTAGTGTCAGATTACCATTGTCGGCAGCATCAATTCCCAACGGAATGTTGGGTTTAACCTCTACCGAAACATTTCCGTCGTATATTTTAGAATTGGTGATCACCGGAATGCCTGCATCCAGTGGTTTTCCCACAATAATACCCGTATTCACCGACCAGGTGGCTGGAATCGTATAGTTCCCTGCTGCCGATCCTATCAATACATACGTTACGGTAATTGTCTTTCCGGTACCCACTGCCACATTATCGTAAGCAGCTGTCGCAGTAAGGGTAACATTGCTAATATCCAATGGTTCGACTCCGGTTAGGACTCCCGGAGTAACCGCCGCCTTCGTATCACCGTTATATACTTTACGTATGGTTAAATCCGGAAGTGTGAATGTCAGTAATTTTTCCGTTACGACTCCACTTGCCGGAGAAGGCAGATAACTAATGGCATAATTACCGGTTACATCAACTTCGCCGGCATTCTTAATAGTCAGGCCTGAAGCAGTCATGACATGTGCAGTTCCAACGTTCACGTTATCGTATACTTGTGTTGGAGCAGCATTAACAGCATCTCCGGAAGCCAGTGTGCCAACAACGGGGGAAACGCCAGAAAGCACATTTCCGTCATAAATTTTAGTATCAGGCAGCGCATTAACCGTTATTCCAAGAGGATTAATAATACCCGGTGTCACCGAAGGTAAATAGGTAATGGTGTAGTTATTGGTAACATCCACATTACCGGCATTTTTCAGGGTCAGACCCGAAGCACTCATAACGTGCAATGTTCCTACGTTGGCATTATCGAATACCTGTGTCGGGGATACATCAACCTCATCGCCAGTTACCAGGGCATCTACTATCGGTGCGCCGATTGAAGCAGTATTTCCGTTATAGGTTTTAGTTTCCGTGACAGCAGTCACTGATACATCAAAACGATTGATAACACCCGGAGTCAGTGAAGGCAAATAACTGATGGCATAATTAGAAGTTACATCGGCACCACCTGCATTTTTAATGGTCAGGCCTGAAGCAGTCATCACATGGGTTGTTCCGGCATTTACATTATCGTATACCTGGGTGGGTGCTGCAAGAACAGCATCACCGGGCAATAGAGGACCAACTACCGGGTTACCGGCAGAATTGGTAGTACCATCATAGGTTTTAGTTTCCGTTGCAGCTGTAACAGTCACCCCTAACTGATTAATAATTCCGGGGGCTATTGAATTCAGGTACGTAATGGTATAGTTCGTGGAAACATCAGTACCACCTGCATTCTTAATGGTCAGGCCCGAAGCAGTCATTACATGGGTTGTTCCGACCAACGGAGTGTCGAATACCTGGGTTGGAGCATCTTTGACAACATCTCCCTCAGCCAGAGGACCTACTTCAGGATTTACAAGAGATACTGTAGATCCATCGTATATTTTAGTTTCGGTAACGGCAGTCACATTCACCGCTAACGGGTTAATGACACCAGGAGTCGCCGAAGGTAAGTAGGTGATATCATAATTGGTGGTCATATCATCACCTCCCGTATTTTTAATGGTAAGGCCTGAGGCAGTCATCACATGGGTAGTTCCTACGTTCACATCATCGTATACCTGAGTTGGTGCAGCATTGACTACATCTCCTCCTGCAAGGGTACTAACAACCGGTGAAGCACCCGAGAGCACTTTTCCGTCATAGGTCTTTGTATCCGTTACAGCAGTAACTGTAATTCCCAGCACATTTATAATACCAGGTGCTAATGAAGGTAAATAGGTAATGGTATAGTTATTGGTTACATCCACGTTAGCGGCATTCTTCAGGGTCATTCCCGAAGCACTCATAACGTGCAATGTTCCTACATTCGCGTTATCGAATACCTGGGTTGGTGCAACATCGACCACATCGCCCATTACCAGGGCACCTACTACCGGTGAGCCACCTGAAAGGGAATTTCCATTATAGGTTTTTGTTTCCGTGACAGCAGTCACCGATACATCAAATCGATTGATAACACCCGGAGTCAGAGAAGGCAAATAACTAATGGCATAATTACTTGTGACATCGGTACCACCGGCATTTTTAATGGTCAGACCGGAGGCAATCATTACATGTTCTGTTCCGGCATTTGCATTATCATATACCTGGGTGGGCGTTGCAAGAACAGCATCACCAGGCAATAGAGGACCAACTACCGGGTTGCCGGTTGAATTGGTAGTACCGTCATAGATTTTTGTTTGCGTTGCAGCGGTAACAGTCACCCCTAACTGATTAATAATTCCTGGGGCTATTGAATTCAGGTACGTAATGGTATAGTTTGTGGAAACATCGGTACCACCTGCATTTTTAATAGTCAGGCCCGAGGCAGTCATCACATGGGTCGTTCCAACGACCGGCGTATCGAATACCTGGATTGGAGCATCTTTTACTACATCTCCTTCAGCCAGAGGACTTACTTCAGGATTTACAACAGATACTGTAGATCCATCGTATATTTTAGTTTCGGTAACCGCAGTCACATTTACCGCTAACGGGTTAATAACACCCTGAGTAACCGAATGTAAGTAGGTGATATCATAATTGGTGGTCATATCATCTCCAGCTGCATTCTTGATAGTCAGGCCGGAGGCAGTCATCACATGTGTAGTCCCTACGTTCACATCATCGTATACCTGAGTTGGTGCAGCATTGACTACATCTCCTCCTGCAAGGGTACTGACAACCGGGGAAGAAACCGAAAGCACTTTTCCGTCATAGAATTTTGTATCTGTTGCAGCAGTAACCGTAATGCCAAGAACATTTATAATACCCGGTGCTATTGAAGGCAAATAGGTAATGGTATAGTTATTGGTTACATCCACGTCAGCGGCATTCTTCAGGGTCATTCCCGAAGCACTCATAACGTGCAATGTTCCTACATTCGCGTTATCGAATACCTGGGTTGGTGCAACATCGACCACATCGCCCGTTACCAGGGCACCTACTTCCGGCGCGCCACCTGAAGCAGCATTTCCGTTATAGGTTTTAGTCTCCGTAACGGCAGTTACCGATACATCAAAAGGATTGATAACACCCGGAGTCAGAGAAGGCAAATAACTAATGGCATAATTACTTGTCACATCGGTACCACCGGCATTTTTAATGGTCAGACCCGAAGCAATCATTTCATGGGTTGTTCCGGCATTTGCATTATCGTATACCTGGGTGGGCGTTGCAAGAACAGCATCTCCCGCCAATAGAGGACCAACTACCGGGTTGCCGGTAGAATTGGTAGTCCCGTCATAGGTTTTAGTTTGTGTTGCAGCGGTAACAGTTACCCCTAACTGATTAATAATTCCGGGGGCTATTGAATTCAGGTACGTAATGGTATAGTTCGTGGAAACATCGGTACCACCTGCATTTTTAATCGTCAGGCCCGAGGCAGTCATCACATGGGTCGTTCCGATTTCCGGTGTATCGAACACCTGAGTTGGAGCATCTTTTACGACATCTCCTTCAGCCAGAGGACTTACTTCAGGATTTACAACAGATACTGTAGATCCATCATATATTTTCGTTTCGGTAACGGCAGTTACATTCACCGCTAACGGATCAATGACACCCGGAGTAGCCGAAGCCAGGTAGGTGATATCATAATTATCGGTCATATCATTTCCGATTGCATTCTTGATAGTCAGGCCTGAGGCAGTCATCACATGTGCAGTTCCTACTTTCACGTCATCAAATACCTGGGTTGGAGCAGCATTGACAACATCTCCTCCGGCAAGGGTACTGACAACCGGGGAAGCACCTGAGAGCACTTTTCCGTCATAGGTCTTTGTATCCGTTACAGCAGTAACTGTAATTCCCAACACATTTATAATACCTGGTGCTATTGAAGGCAAATAGGTAATGGTATAGTTACCGGTTACATCCACGTTAGCGGCATTCTTCAAGGTCATTCCCGAAGCACTCATCACATGCATTGTTCCGACATTTACATTATCGAATACCTGTGTCGGTGCAACATCGACCACATCACCTGTTACCAGGGCACCTACCACCGGTACGCCACTTGAATTGGTATTTCCGTTATAGGTTTTCGTTTCCGTAACGGCAGTTACCGAAACATCCAACGGATTAATAACTCCCGGTGTTACTGAAGCCACATATTTGATGGTATAATTACCGGTTACATCATCACCACCGGCATTTTTAATAGTCAGACCGGAGGCAATCATTAAATGGTCTGTTCCGGCATTTGCATGATCGTATACCTGGGTAGGTAATACATTAACCACATCGCCCAAAATCAGGGCTCCAACTAACGGAGTTTTGTCTGATAAGGCATTCCCATCATATGTTTTCGTGTCCGTTACAGCGGTAACAGTCACACTTGCCTGATTAATTATTCCGGAAGCGGCAGAAGGAATATAAGCAATGGTATAATTACCGGTTGCGTCGGTTCCACCGGCATTTTTAATGGTCAGGCCTGAAGCCGTCATCACATGGTTCGATCTGATTTCAGGTGTATCGTATACCTGGATTGGGGCTGCATTTACGGCATCTCCCGGAGCCAGATCCCCTATAAGTGGTGAAACAGCAGATGCTGTTGTTCCGTCATAGGTTTTAGTATCAGGTACAGCCGTAACATTAACCGCTAGCGGGTCAATGATACCCGGAGTTGCCGATGGTATGTAGGTAATATCATAATTGGTGGTTACATCGGCACCAACTGCATTTTTAATAGTCATGCCAGAAGGAGTCATCGCATGAACCGTACCAGCATTTGCGTTATCATAGACCTGGATTGGGCTTATATCAACCACATCACCTGAGACAAAAGAACCAATAATCGGATCGTCATCAGAAGAGACAGTGGCATCGTATGTTTTTGTGTCAGGAACAGCGGTAACAGATACCGAAGCTTTCTTAATTTCACCTGTTGTAAATATAAAATCTACAGGTTTTAAATATTTATAAGCCGAAAGTCCGGAGATGGTATATACTACTGTAATATCTTTCCCTGTGCCTGCATTTGAATCAACATAGGAGGCAGTGGCATCTACTGTGACATCATCTCCTGAAGATATACCGGTGACAAGGGTTGGAGTCACTTCAGCTTTCGGAGTGCCATCATATACTTTTGTGGTGGTTAAAGTTGGATCGGCAATAGTCAATTGAATGGCTGATACAATTCCTGATACAGCCACGTTTTGGTCTGCAGCACCCAGGGAAGAACAAACCACATTCCCTGCAATAGGTCCAATGGCAGTGGTTGAAGCTATTCTGACATCGATGGTTTTCGTTGAAACTACGCCGTTTACAGGAGTAAATGTAACAGTTGGTCCAAAAATACCGGTTCCACTTTCGCTGACCTGATACCCCGAAGGAGCCGTAATGATTAAATCAGCTTCGAGCTTCCCGCCAATAGTAAATGATTGTGAGGCAGAGGCAGTACCAATCAGGTTTGCAAAGCCGGTTAACTCAATTGGTACAGGAATATCAATGGAAGGAGGAATTGTAGTAAATTGCATCTCATTGCCATATACCGTTCCCATAATATTTGTGGCATAGGCACGGACATAATAGAGTGTATTGGATGTCAGTCCGGTTATATTACCGGTAAATGGTCCCGTAACTGCAATTGTTCCCTGCGTCGTTTTAGACAACAGGGCAGTTGTCGGACTGGCAGAAGTGCTCCATACAAACCCGTATTCTGTTGGATTTGGTACTCCAAGGACGGTAATCGTACCGTTTCCCCGGGCAACAGTGGTTCCGATATTATCGACATCCTGGGTAGTTACTGTAGGCGGCAACCCTTGTGTTGTAAACGACCTTTCAACACCATAGGCAGTTCCGGCCAGGTTCGTGGCATAAGCCCGGATATAATAAGTTGTGGCAGGATCCAGACCCGTGATAGTGCTGATAAATGCACCTAAACTAGCAACCGGTTGAACTGTTTTAGTAGTAAGTACAACTGTCGGATTCGGCAAAATACTCCACACAACACCAGATTCCGTTGGATCAGGAATCCCGAAATCAGTGATATTACCGTGACCGGTTGCTGTTGTAACTTCAACGTCACTCATCGGATCAGTGCTTACTGCCGGCAGAACGAGAAGCACTTTCAAATTGACGGTGCGAAGGGAATTTGAGTTTTTAAGGTCGGGTAGCGCTGCATTTGTCATGGAGCAATATATACTGTCAGAAGGAGTTTTCAGAAATGTAAAGACACCACCCGATTCGAGATAATCCGTTCCTTTTACCAATTGTGTGCCGGCACCCTTTAAAATCCATTTATATACAGTTGGCTGCTGAATGCCGCTTACATCAGTAGCAGATAGCTGACCGCTAATGTCAACTGTATTCCCCGACAAAGTTGCCGGTACTCTGGCCTGAGGGGCATAACTATAGGTGGTATAGGTTGGTTTCGCCTGTGGAAGACTATTAAATGTGAGGTTATTTGAATAACAATACAACAGTTTTAAATCCGGGTTTCTGCTTACATCCAATGCTGTAAGCTTATTCTGGTAACAATGCAATGTGGATAAATGTATATTATTACTTATATCCAGGGTTGTCAGTTTGTTTGCAATACAATTTAAGCTTGTCAGATTTGTATTATTTGTTAAACTTAAATCTGTCAGGGCATTGTAACTCAGCGTAAGTGTATTTAACAGGGTGTTGTAGCTTACATCCAGTGACGTAAGTTCATTGTATGAACAATCGAGGTATGACAGATTTGTATTTTTACTTAGATCAAGCGTTTCAATGTTATTTCGTGTTAACGACAGGGAAATCAAATCCTTACAGCCATTGGCATCCAGTGTTTTTAAACTGCTAGAGTTCGCTGAAATGTTCGTAATTCCGGAACCATATATTTTTACGACATTGTCTTTTACATAATTTGAGATGCCATAGGACTGTCCCAAGGTGTTAGCCGTCTGTGGAGTCTGTATCCCATTTCCCCAATCGATATAAAAAGTACCTCCTAAATTGAATTGCAGGTTAAATGCCAATGTTCCGGAAACGGAAGAGGAAAGTGTGATAGAAGGCACTTCCTGTGATTGGGTTACAGTGATTGTCTGATCAGCAATACCTGTTGCCCGGATTAACACAATGGCTGTTCTTGAATTTACTTTATCGGCATTGGCATCAGCCGTAAAAGTAAGCGTTCCATTCCCATTTGCACTTGCCGGACTGACATGGAGCCATGTACTTGCCGAAGTAACGGTGGCTGTCCAGGATATATTGGATGTAACATTCACTTCAGCGGTGCTATTGGCAGCTGCCGACAGGTTTGCCGAATTAGAGGAAAGCGCAACCATAGGATCTAATCCCGGGTTTATGATAGCATGAGCTGCTTGTAAAGGATCAGTTTCATTCTCTGATACATAACCTGTTGCTACAGCATGAGCATAGACAGCACCACTCAAAGGTGCGAACAGGAATACCAACAGCAAACTTATTATTCTTAATGCACGAGTGACATTCACGAAATTGTAATTGTTCTTCATCTATATTGATTTATCGTATTATTATTCTTTCAGTTACCAGATCTTGTGATGTACAGGCCTTTACCACATAGGTGCCGGGTATTAAGCCTGAAGTGGAAAATGATGAAACTTTATTTGATTCAAATTCCACTCTTTTGACTGCAACTCCATTCATAGCATAAAGTACCAGACTTCCATTCTGACTGCTTTTGTTTTGTACATAGATACTTCCGTTCGAATTGAACACCGATAGTTGTGACAGTACACCAGGTATGGAGGTATTTACTTCCGGACTGGTTACAATCTTAAACCTTTTAGTGGTAGAAGGAGTTGAAGCAGCAGTAAAAGCGTATACCGATCCACTGGCTGTGATATCTGTTGTTGTATTCGTCACTAAATCGACCAGGTAAAGTCCCGAATACCGTGTATCCGTGTTCTGGTGCGTAAAAGTGAGCGTATAATCAGTTTCCTGACCGGGATTGAACCCCAGAAATGTTCCGTTAATATCGGCTACCGCATCGATTTGGAAATCTCCCTGTGCTTCGACCGCATAAAGTTGAGGGGTTGAAACAGAGCCCTTCATTTTATATCCATCCCATCCGTTATCAAAACCGGTGGAACACTTTGAATCCGTAAAAATCCACAAATTATCAGCCATATGACTACCCGATAAATCAATTCTGGTGGAAACTTTGTCTGAAGTTTCTTTTTTAGAGAATCCTTTTGAACGTTGTAGCTCGCTATTTACAACAACAGTTGTTGCGTAAGGGATGGTAAGTACTCCGCTTGTCTGATCCTTCGTTTTAACCAGAAACCCCTGCATGCCCGGGATTTGAGCGGGAACTCCGTTGAAACCGGCTGTTATGGGAGTTGATACTGTAAATTGTCCCGGAGAAGAAGTACCATCATCCGGATTATTCCTGATATCAAACCATTGATTATAGGTCCCGGTATTGAACAGGTAAACAGCATTTTCGGTATTGGCATCAAATACGATTTTGGCTATATCAATGGCAGCTGTATAAGGGTTGCTGAATAGTTGCTGACCCGGGTAGCTCGTTCCTGAGGCATACGTAACAGGCTGAACGAAATTTTCATTGGTCAATTCTCCCGTAAACTGGTAGATGATTGATTTTTGTTGCACCACTTCATACCCTGCACAAGAGGTTAAAGGCAATGATGGGGTTTGATTTTTCCAAAGATCAATGTCGACTGTTGCCGAAGAATTGTATTTTCGAATAAGACAATCCGAAAAGTCCGGGGTCATTGTAAAAGATTTAACAGGGACACCAAAGAACTGCCAGCTAAATTTATTTCCGTCAGCCTGATTTAAATCCCAGTTTGCTTTAGAATACATTTCTACGGTTGCAACGGGTGTTCCGATCACATACGTCAGGGTCGCATTCGGATGAATTCCATCCGATTTTAGAATTAATCCTGCTACACCGGCATTGTTTATGATAGTACCGGTTACATTTAAAACCTTTCCGGCATTGATTGTCAGTTTGGCACCGGCATTAATCGTCAGGTTATCCACCACACAATTTCCATCAATTACCACACTGTCACCGGAAGCAAATCCTGGTATTTCCTGTACATTCCAACGGGCAACATCGATCCAGTTACCGGTACCCGAAAAGGAAGGCACATTTGAAAAGCTTGATTCAATATCTGATAGAATGAAAGTTCCATCAGCCTTTTTATAATAACTTTTAAAATAAATCGTTTTACTTCTGACTAGTCCTGTTACATTGACTGTAAACGACCCTCCCAAAGTTCCATGCTCAGAAACCATCTGGTCTGCACTGGTAACAGGAGATACAGTACTCCAGAAAAAGCCCCTGTCAAGTATCACACTTTCAGGTGGGGTAATCGTAGCACCCAGGGTTGCTGATGTTAATTTTATGTTTATGGCTGCATCAGAAGTAATGGTTGTGGCTGTTACACGCGTCCCATTAAATGATAACATGCAGAATAAAATAGCTACCGAAAAATTAGAAATTTTCAAAGCAAATGGTCGTGTAACGTATCTTCTCATTTTATTCACAATTTTATAATTTGTTGTATTAATTTTGGCGGTTCAAAATTAACATTACTAAAACCGTCTGACTGTCCAAAAAGTAAAATAATTTGATTAATAGGTAAAATATTAATACCAAAAGGTAAATATCGTGGATTAAACGTAAATAATATGATGTTAAATCGAATTATACTCTCGTTTTTTATTTTATCTTTGTAAAAAATTCCGTTTTATCTATGTTTCGAACAATACTACTCCTTTCACCCATTTATATCACCCTTTTTTGGTCGATTGCATTGACCGGTAATAAGAAAAAACATAATATTCCCCAGGCATTACTCAGTCGGTTTATGCTTTTCCCTGCAATAAGTTTTATCGCTCTTTTTTTATATTTCACACCATATCCTGATATTTATCCTTATTTCGATTTTGCGTTACAATACTCCATTAGCTTATTTTTTCCGGTTTACTATATCTTTTTCAGGCTATTGACCATTGATGATGAATTTTCATTGAAAGCCCATTTCCGTTTTTTGGCTCTCCCTCTGTTAATAGCCAGTGTATATGGCATCGGGATTTTTTTTACTCCATGGGAAGAATACAAAGTCTGGCTATTCGATGAAAATGCTTTTTCAGATTCTCCTTTTATTCAATTTTTGACCATCATGCGGGATATCATTCGGGTACACTTTTTTATCCAACTATTTATTACAGTTATTGGAAATCAGTTGTTGATAAAAAAATACGGGGTGAAGGCTGAACAATTTTATTCGGATATGGAAGAAGAGAATTACAGGAATGCAAAAATGTTAAACTATTGTATTATTATAACAATTATTTTAGCTATTATTGTCTTTGCTTTAGGACATGAATTAATATTTCCAACAGAAACAGTACTTAATATAGTTTTATCGATTTCATCGCTTATGTTGTTTTTTATCGGTTACATGGGACTAAAACAAGAGCCGATTAATCCGACCTTTGAGATGGTTAACAATGATGATGCCCTGATTCAATTAGAAGTTATACCGATCGATTCGCGAAAAAAAATACTTCATAAAATGTTGGCGCAATTTGAGGAAGAGAAAATTTACCTGAATAGCCAGTTAAATATCATGGATATTGTCCAGGCTGTCGGAACAAACCGGACTTATATTTCATCGATCATAAACCAGCATTACAATCAGAATTTTTGTTCTTTTGTCAATAGTTACCGGATTGTTGAATTAGAAAGGGTACTTCTTAAAAACCCCGAATACACCAATGAAATATTATCGGACTGTTGCGGATTCGGATCATTGAATTCTTTAAAACGGGCTATTTTTTCTAAAACCGGTATGACTTTACCCGAATGGAAAAAACAAGTTCTTAGTGTCAAATAACCCTCTTTCTCAGATTCAATATTCAAAAGCATAAAGCTGTAGGATATTTCCCGAATACCAGACAGGTCAATTAAAATCAACAGTTTTTTCATTTCGGAGCAATCGCCCTTTTTTGTTCCCATAAATCTCATTTCAAAGAAAGGATGTTCTATATATACTTACATATTACATTTTAAAATAAAAATTCAACCCTTTAAAAAAACTAAATCCCACGCAAGATAAAATCTTACGTGGGATTTATGAAACAAGCAAAACTCAAGTTAAGGTAAACGATAAGTAATAAATTTTCAGATTTAAAGCAATTCAATTACAAATTAACATATAAGCAAACGATAAATATCCGGTTAAAGAGAATGAAATCATATTATAATACATGAGAAGTTAGTCTTTTTTAAAATCCATTCTAACAACATATATGTTTCCAAACTGAAACATCTTCCTATCAGGAATTGGAAAAATAATCTGATTCATCAATTTCAATAATACGCTCAAACTCGTTCCATTGAGAAGCAAGTTGATAGTCAATTTTAGATCCACGGGGTACATAAAGAATGCAGGCATCTTTGCGTACATTGTAGAATACCTGTGAATCCTTTCGTAATGGAATATGGGATTTCGATTCAACATGAATTGATTTTAAACCTGTGCAGTTTGAAAACACCCTGTATCCTATCTCTTCAACAGTTGCCGGTATTGAAATGGATGTCAAGCCTGTACAATTTTCAAATGCCAGGCAACCAATTGAATTCAACACCGGAGAAAGGACAATGGATGTAAGCTCCCTGCATTGGGAGAATGATTCAACACCTAATGATTTTACTGTTTCAGGCACTATATAGCCTCCCTGTACTGTAATGGGACAATATATCAAATGAGTCAGTTTCTTATCAAACAGCACCGTTTCAAAGCCAGAACAGACCAAATTACCAGACTCTGCCTGCTCAACAGGAAAGTTTAGTATCGATGCACTATTTTCTTCTAAAATATCAGGATTCTGCAAACTATTTTTAAAGAGTAAAGTTTCTTTCATATTGAAATTTAAGCGTAATAGAGTAATGAATTTTCAATTCGATATTTAAACTGAAATAAATTCTTTTCAGAATGACTGGTAAATTAAATCTTTATTTGTTAAAATAAATGGTTGTGAATATCACTGAATAAGAATAAGATAATTTCTTAACCCTTTGATATTGTGATTTTAAATTTTACGTTATTTCAATTTATCACAGTTTAAGGTGAAACTGTGATAAAACAACATTGCAAAAGTAGGTTCAAAATAAATTCCAGGTAGTTCATATTGTAAATTATTTGAATCAAAAGGTAAATATAATCGCTATTTAATTCACTTATTATAACATATTGAAATCGCATGACTGGTGTTTTGTATTTATATACCTTTTTGATACTTTTTTTTATATAATATATGTATTCTTTAAATCCTTTGATTTTCAGTTTTATTCCCTGTTTTAGATTAAATTCCGGTTTAACATCCGGAAAGGCTGTGCAATAGAAACATTGTAAAACTGATCTTTAAATTGTGAAGAAGGGATTACATGGATTGTGAATAAATCCGGAAGACAAATATATACCGCAGCCCTCAAATTTATTCTGACATAACTGATAGGAATGCAGAAAGCATCCTCTATGTTGCCATAGTAACCAGCATAGCTTTGCTTCTTAATTATTTGAAAGGACAGGTGTTTAAGGAATTGAAAATGGTAAGTCATTTTTCGTTTTATGCGGTTTCATCGGTCATAATGGACATACCGGTTACATGGAACAAAAAACATTTTTGTGTAAATTCAATATTCAATTCGGAGAGTTCTTTTATAATCTAAATCAGCCATAAGCAATATGAGTTTGCCCACAATTTTTTTTATATCACAAAACAGAATCGTCATGTCCGAAAAAAAACAACTCTGTTTATACAGCCGGATGAACAACCTTACATAAAGAGCTATCAGTTGTATCTGCTGAAAATACGAATGATGTTTTAGCCTTTCATACGAACTGGTAATCAAACAGATCAGAAGGCCATTTTATAAAAAAAACGGATATTCACCGATTGAATGGTGGAAATTGATCCTTTACCCGGAAATGCAAGGGACATTTTATCATAACCTTCCAGTGCAGGCGTTTTTATAAACAACGCTTAATCAGCCTGGATAACCTGTTGTGTCCTGTATTCGGAAGGTGTGGTTCCGAATTTTTGTTTAAAACACCGGCTAAAATAACGTGGGTCCTCTATTCCAACTTTATAAGAGATTTCGGCAACGGTTAATTGCGTATCCCGGATATATTCGGCAGCCCGTTCAAATCGTACTTCCCTCACAAATTCTACCGGAGAAAATCCGGTGAGGCTTTTTAATTTATTGAAGAATACGGTCCGGCTCATATTTAACTTTGAAGCAAGCAAGTCTATATTCAGATCAAAATTCTCCAGGTTTTCATTCATCAACCCGATCAGGGTAAGCATAAACTGATCTTCGGTCGATTTGATTTCCAACGGTGGTAAATTGAAATCAGCTTTTGTTGTAATGTATTGGGACCGGTAATACTGTTGCAATTGCATGCGTTGATTCATCAGATTTTCGATCCTGGCATGCAGGAATTCTGAGCTGAATGGTTTTGTAATATAATCATCAGCACCTGCTTTCATTCCGGCCACTTTACTCTCCATATCCGTAACAGCAGTGAGTAATATGACCGGTATATGGGAAGTTCTGGGGTCATTCTTGATTTTTTTAGTCAATTCAAGCCCATCCATTTCAGGCATGAGCAAGTCGGCAATGATAAAATCGGGCATAACCTGTTGAATTTTATTCCAACCCGTCAGACCATTTTCAGCCTCAGCTACCCGGTAAGTTTTCTTGAGGCTCTTCTTTAAAAAATGACGGAGTTCATCATTGTCTTCCACCACCAGGACCAACGGTATTACTTTTACCTGATCCACCTTCTCTACATCGACTGATTGATCTGATTCAATTGTTTCTTTTAATGGAATTTTCTGATCGGAAAGTATCAGATCAACATCCCCGTCAAAGTGTGCTGTTCCGAGTTTAAATTCAATTTCAAAGGTGGACCCTTTCCCTACCAGGCTGTTCACATGGATGGATCCATGATGTAAATCAACCAGTTTTTTTACCAGGTCCAGTCCGATTCCGGTGCTTTTTTGAGCGATGTTGCGTAATGTGGAGATACTGAAGAAGCGGTCGAAAATAAAGTTTATTTTTTCCTGGGCAATTCCAATACCTTCATCGATAACCGAAAGAACAGCTGCATTTTGAATTATTTGCGTTTTGACCGTTATATTTTTGTCGGCCGGTGTAAACTTAAACGCATTCGAAAGCAGGTTCGAGAGAATCGATTCATACCGTTCGGGATCAACCCATATTTTCGCATTGTTTGTCTCATCCACGATATGAAAACCGATATTCTTGGTATGTGCAATTTCAAGGAAATTACTGCTGCACATTCGGGTAAAACCAGCAAAATCAATTTCTTCCACCGTCAGCCTCATTTTATTATTTTGTACTTTTCTGAAATCAAGAATCTGATTGATCAGTCCCATGACCCTGTCCAGATTCCTTCGTACAAGAAGTAGCTGGTCCTTGATGCCCGGATCGAGGTTTTCCTGAAGGATATTGTCAACAGGCAACGAAATTAGAGTCAGCGGAGTTCGTAACTCGTGGGAGATATCGGTAAAGAATCTCAATTTCATATCGGTCATTTGTTTTTCAAGTTGGACGTTATTTTTCAGCTTGAAAATGGTGACAAAGATATACAAAGTAACCAAAAACAATAAAATCACGATCAAAACATATAAGAACCGGGCAAAAGAAGATTGCCAGAATGAAGGGAGTATCTGAATCACGATCTGACGTTCTTTTTGCAGCCATACGCCTTCACTGTCGGTTGATTTCACCCGGAAAGTATATTTCCCCGGGGGCAGGGCCGTATAGGTGGCAGAATGCTTCGTTTGCACATTATTCCACTCCGTATCAAAACCATCGAGTTTATAGGCATACTGAATCTTCTCGGGGGCTCGCATATCCAACGTGGAAAATTCTATAGTAAACACATTTTGCTTGCTGTTGAATTCCAGTTTAGAAGTCTTGTCCAGTTGAGTCTGCAATACAGAACCTTTTTCTCCGATTTCAACCTCTTTATTGAACAATAAAAGCTTTGTAAAAACCAGCGGGGCCTGGATTACACGGCGTTTAACGGTCTCAGGTTTAAAGGAATAAAAACCCGATTTAGACCCGACACAAATCTCACCTGATTGAAGAAAGCATGCCGAAGCTTCGGAGAATTCAACATTCTCCAGTTCATTTCCTTTACCGAAAGCTTCAATTTTATTGGTCTTTTTATTGAATTTTACAATGGAATTTTCAGTTGTCAGCCATAAATTTCCTTGTTTGTCATCGATAATGGTGTATACTACATTATTTGGCATCCCTTTTTCACGGTCGAACTTTTCAAATTCAAATTGTTTATTCTCTTCAAATTTTGTTTTCAGTTTGTTCAACCCACCGCCAAAAGTACCAAACCACATGGTTGCCTGTTCATCTTCAAAGATGCAATGCACATCATTTGCCCCTAAGCTGGTCCTTTTATCTTCATTTCGCCGGGAATACCTGAATTTTATATTTCTGACATTTTTAAAATTATCATTAAACACCACAAATCCTTCGGTAGTAGCCACCCAGATATGGCCTTTTGAATCAGCGAAAACCTGCCTTACTTTTGAACAGTTGGTTTCAGGGAAAGATGATAGTTCGTTTTTAGAATGAATAAACCTGACTTTCCCGTTTTGTTCGTCAATCAGATGCAAACCACCCCCGTAACTCCCGGCCCAGATACGGCCGGTGTTATCCTGAATAACGGAATAGAAATCATTATTGGCAGGTGAATACGGATCTGATGGATTATGCACGAAATTTTCTATGCTGAATGTATTGTTAGCACCCCGTGGTTTTAAGCGATAAAGCCCCTGTTTTTTGGTGGCAAACCAGATATTCCCGGCTTTATCCTGACAAAAATTATAAACCAGCACTTCGAGTTTACCCCCGGGCATTATTTTTCCATTGGTATGCAAAGTTCCGATTTCTTTTTTGTGCTGGTCGAATACATGGACTGAACCATCTTTGCAGGCTACCCAAAGCCGGCTTTGTTTATCTTCGAAGATAGCCCTTGTCTCGTTAGAGATACTGTATACCGAATGATTCTGAAATAAATAATGATTAAAATAATCGGGCAGGAAAGTACACTTAAAAAAACCGTTTCCCCGGTTGGTACTTATCCAGAGTACTCCCTGCGAATCGGATAGAACATGATTCACTCCATAGGAAAATACGGTATTTATATCTTCGTTATAGGCATTATAGAATGGAACCAGGCGATTGTTCACCCGGTCGTACCAGGAAAAATAACCATAATAGGGTTGCACCCATAGCAGATCCTTCTCATCTTCAAAAATCAGAAAGTTAGGATTTGTCACCTGTCCTTCGTTTAGATTGGATTCAATAAAGGCAATTTTGTTTGTTTGCGGAGAAAAATGAAGTACCCCCTGAGATTTTATACCAAGCCAGGCATCACCCGCCCTGTCGATATAGACATTCTGAATATCATTGGAACGCATTTCCGGGAATTTCTCTTTTGAGAACTGTTGAAGTTGTTCGTGCAGGACGTCGTAGGTAAAAAAACCTTTTCCCTGGGTGCCAAAAAGATAGTAGTTCGGATTAAAATTAGCAATGGTGGCTATGACCACCTGATCGGGCAACTCAATCTTTCTGAATGTTTTGGATCGTTTTTCATACTGATAAATCTTCCCTTCACTGCCAAACATGATGCGTTTGTCGCTTTCAATAGATGAATAAAAAGCCTGTTTATCAAAATACACCACGGTTTTCCCGTTCGGTTCAATACAACTGAGTCCGTTTTGAGTCAGGAACCAGGTGTTTCTTTCTTTATCCTGGAAAATCTTCCGCACAACGTTATCCGGCAGGTTCCGGTGTTTTTTATCATACAGGGTATAGGTGAGTTTATTCGTCAGTTCATTTGCAATCACCTTATAACAACCTTTATCGAATGTGGCAAGCCAGGTAACTCCTGAAGGGAGGATGAACATGTCACGAATCTTATCGTTTATAAATTCACCACCCGGTTTTTCAATCCGGATTAATTGTTCGGTGTACTGATCCAATCGGTAAACGATTTCATCATATGTTTTTATCCAGATAAATCCACGGCTGTCTTCCTTTATATCCAGGATCCGGTTGCTCTGTAACGAAAGGTGGTTATCCGGTTTTGAATTGTACAGGGTGAAATTTATCCCATCGAACTTATTCAGTCCATCACGTGTCCCAAACCACAAATATCCTTTGCGGTCCTTCATCATGGCCGTGATGCTATTTTGTGACAAGCCGTTATCGGAAGTAAAATGGGAAAAGGAAAAATGATATTGAGCTGTTGTTGAAAAGACAACTATAGAAATGCTAATAAGCAGGAACAATTTTTTCATGATAGTCATTAAATGGGAAATAAGGCATATCCAACACAAAAATAAGAAATAGAATGTGTAAAACGGTATTTTTTTGGAGAATTTAATTTATTAGTTAATAATAAAATAGTTTTAAGTTATGAATACCAGTAAGGATTTCATAAATCATTTGTTGTATTCTTAAGTCAGACAAATTTTATCGTCCTTTTAAAATAAATTCAATCTGAGTGTAAATGAGTAGTTAATAGTTTAATAACACACACAATCAACGAATTAATCCACATGTGATCAAAAGATTCAACCTATATTTGCAGGGATATAACTTCCCTTTCAACTAATAACTTACAAAGAAAAAAACATGAAAAAACTATTCTCATTTTTTATTTTATCCTTACTTATGGTTGGCTGGCCGCTGGCTGCCATCCCAGATTTCAGTTGTGTGGGCTTTGCCTCACTCAATGGCGGTACTACGGGTGGAGCAGGTGGAACTTCTGTAACAGTGGTTAACCTTTATCAGTTTAAAAAATATGTAGGAAATGCAACTCCCTGTACCATTTATGTGAAAGGAACGCTGGAGGGTGCCGGTGGTGGTGAACTGGTAGAAATCGGATCCAATAAAACAATTATCGGGATTGACACCTTGGGGAAAGTACTCAAAGTAAGCTTCTATTGTAAAAACTCCAAAAATCTCATTCTACAAAATCTTTTTTTCTCCATGTCAGGCAGCACATTGGGAAGCGATGCCGATTGCATTTCCATTGCTACAACCAGCAGCTCGAAATGCCAGAATATCTGGGTCGACCATTGCACCTTTGATAATAAAATCAATCCGGTGTCCAATCCTTCAGCCTCCCAAAAGGATCAATATGATGGGTTGTGCGACATAAAAAAATCAAGCGAATACATAACCATTTCGTGGTGTATATTTAAAAATCATTACAAGTCTATTTTAGTGGGTTACACTTCCGACGATACCTATGACCGGAAAATCACCTTACATCATAATGCCTTCCTGAATATTGGTTCGCGTACCCCGTCCTACCGGGGTGGTACCGCCCACATCTACAACAACTACTGGGAAGGTTGCTATGACCCTGTATCTAAAACGTATTTCTCAACAGGAGTGAACACCCGTGAAGCAGCCTGCTTGTATGTTGAATCGAATTATTTTAAGAACATGGATAAAACAGTGTATTGTGCCCTGGAGGATGTTGTCCTGGAAGGGTATGCATTTTACCGGAATAATGCGTTTGAAAATTCAAATGCCGAAACAGCCACAACCTGCAGCAGCTTTACCCCACCCTACACGGTTGCAGTTGATAATGCAACTGACATCCCCGTTCTTGTAAAGTCCAATGCCGGCATTGGAATACTACCCACTCCGGCAAACATCCCTGCTGAGGATACCGATTTGGGTAGTGTATCATTAGGTATACCCTATCTGAATGAAGCTACAAACATGAGGGCTGCCGGTTTTGATGTAAGCTGGAATGGTGTGGAGAATGCCACTTCATACCTGGTAAACGCCAGTTATGAAAACGGACAGAATTCAACATACTTGTTTCACGAAACATTCAACAACATGAAGGTGGGCGACAACCTGACAAGTAACTCCACCGACAACCCGGCAAGTACATTTGTACTCAAGAATGGCGGTTCACTTACCAGTGTTGTTTGCGAGCAGACGGGGAGTATAAAATTAGCAGGTACACGGTTCTGCATTGCAAATCTGAATTTAACAGGAAACCTTTTTTTGACTCTTAAAGTGAAGGCTCTCACTGCTACGGGTAAGTTTCAGGTCGCCCTGGATGTTGCCGGAACAAGTGGTGTGGGTGGATTGATGAATGCAGCCTGCGGAACTGATATTCCTACCACCGAATATAAGACCTACATACTTCCCCTCACAACAGGTACTGCAACATCCTTTATTCAGTTCCGTTGTGAAAGTACAGCTACGGTGTCTATCGATGAAATTTCCATTTCAAACAGCAATCTGTCTTCTACCGTCACTTTACCAACCGTAAGCACAACAAATACGACTTGCATCCTGACCGGGCTCACTGCAGGAACTGAATACAAAGTATGGGTAGTGGCTAAAGATGCCCTGGGGAATGTGAGTAACTCATCAAATTCAATTTATGCTACCCCCGTCGAAATAACCGCCTTGAATCACACCGAGCAGAATCCTGTGCAGGTATATTCCCTAAATGGACAATTATACATTCAAGGGGCTGAAGGTCAGAAACTGGAAGTATATACCATTACCGGCAGCAGAATATACTCTGGCAGTATTTTTAGCACAGCAGAAACAATACCGGTTAAACTAAACATGAATGTGTATATTGTTGTACTGAATGGCAGGAGATTTAAACTGATAAATTCATAACTTTCATACTGAAGCCCTCACAAGAGTGAGGGTTTCAGTAGAACACAAAGAAGCGTGCTATCATCCCGACAGCACGCTTCAAAACTTAAAATTTTGTTCTAATCAAACTATTATTCATCCAAACTTTACAAAGCTATTTTAAGTGTTCCTGAATTGCTTTTTACCACATAAACTCCTTTTGAATAGGAACTCATAGTGATATTTTTTGTTGAGCTGGCTACCAATCTTCCGGTAGTATCAAATACCTGAAGGGATACATTCGAAGCATTATGAATAGTCACACCATCGAATGAAACACCTGAGATTGTAGGTTGAGTAAATCCTGTAGCACCTTCAACAACAGTAACTTTATACAACTTTGTGAAAGTACCATCTGAAACTGTATAATTAACGGGGGTTGTACCTGAAGTAGAAAAATTAGCAGCAACTCCTGTTAATGGACTTACTGTTGTACCAGTACCAGTTAAAACAATTGTTGGGATAAGAGCAGTTAAACCGGTTCCAATGGGAACAACTGCATTGATAGTTAATGCTGACTGATCAATAGTGGCTGTAACACCACTAACCGTAAATGAAGTGATATTCAATGATGGTCCGGGAGTTACAGTAACAGCATATACTTTGGAATTCGTTCCATCAGAAACGGTGTAATTCACCGGACTGGTGAAATCAGTTCCAACCGTTGATGCCGGACTAACTGTATTCGTTGCTCCGGTTGTCAATTCAATCGTGGGGGCAAGTGTGGTAACATTCGTTCCAAATGGAACCTTTATACCAATGGTCAATGCACCGGTATTGATTGTCGTAACATTTGAAACAGGCAAAGTAAAAGAAGTGATACTTGGGCTTTGATAAGCTGCAGCATTTAAATAATATAAATTAATTGATGCATTACAGTATAAATACAAAGTAGTTGCACCCCCTTTATAATCTACAATTCCTTCTGAAACAGCACCGGATGAAGCAGGGAAAACCATAGTCCCAACCAATACAGTACCATCAGTAACAAATAATCTTCTCGTTTCAGCGGCAGTACCGGTAATTCCATATGCAGTTATTGTTGTATTACCGGTTACAGGGAAACTTAAATATCGCTGGGTTGGCATTAATACAGTCGGTGTAACTTGAGTTATTGCAGCACCTGTATAACCGCTGCCATTAAATTTAAAACGGTTTATAAACGTGAAAGTACCAAATGATTTTGCATTTGCTTCAACTTGTCCGAAATTATCACTTGTCAATGCAGCACCTGAGGTTAATGTCAGCCCATTTATTGTAGTTGATGTATTCCTCAAAATACCAGATAAAACCGGAAAGTTTGTAGCGTCATTTCCAAGTTTCCATTCCTGAGCAAATGTTCCAGCAGAAAACAGGATTGCTACCGTAATTAATAGTAAAGTTTTTTTCATGATTTATAAATTTTAAAGTTTAATAATTGATGATTTTTAAAATGAAAAATAAGTATGTAAAAATAAGTGTAATAATAAAACTAAATGTGTAAAATCTGACGGATTAAGTGGAAAATTTGACGTGCAAAATAATATATTGTAAAAATTGTGTTTGTTTTTATTTCATTCCGACAATCTTATCCTTTCTAATTGACTCCGGCAATTGGATATTGGTTGATTTTCCGACTATCTTTACCGCTTCAGGCATATTATCGGGGTACTTAAAATCTTTCAGGTCAAAGTTTTTTACGTTTTGAAGGGTCAGTGCTGCACCGGTTTGTTGAATGATCTGGACATTTTTAAATTTGATACCATCCGATTCGCAAATCAGCGCCCCGAAGTGGGAGGTAATAATCGTATTTTCAACATTTATGTTGGATATATTCATTTCAGGCAGCCCGTTAAAGAACATAGCCCTGTGGGCATTCCGGGAAACAATGTTGCTGATATAAATATTCCGGAACGAAGGTGTTTCTATTGTGACAGGCGGAACCGTTTCCACCGTAGGAGTAACATCCCCATCATCCAGTGTTTCGGAGGACGATTTCCCGATATAGTACAAATCAAACAGGAAAGAATCGGTCACAATATCGAACATGTAGATATCGCTGATAAAGATATTTTCCACCAGTCCACCTCTTCCCCGGTTACTTTTAAAACGAAGACCCACATCCGTGCCTAAAAACTGGCAATTGCGGACGGATATATTCCTCACTCCACCCGACATTTCACTGCCCACCACGAAACCTCCATGGCCTTTAAAAACTTTGCAATTATCAACCAGGATGTTCTCTGTCGGACGGGCACGCAACCGGCCTTCCTCATCTTTTCCGGATTTAATACAAATGGCGTCGTCACCTACATCGAAACTGCTGTTTACGATCAGCACGTTCTTGCTTGATTCGACATCAATGCCATCGCCATTTTGAGAAAAATTCGGATTACGTACCGTAATGTTATCGATAATCACATTGGTACACAACAACGGATGGATATTCCAGCTGGGTGAATTTTCAAACAATACCCCCTGCAACAACACATTTTTGCATTCTATAAAGTTGATCATCACCGGACGCAGAAAATCTCTCGCGGCAAGCCAGGATGAATCGGTCATTTTACCACGGGGTACATTCGAATCGCTGATCGATTCACCATACAACGAACCTGCTGTCGGGAACCAATACGTTGGATCCTTCAATACACCTCCTGATTTAATCACTTTCTTCCAGAATGCTTCTGTCACCTTGGCCTTTTTTAACGGCCGCCAGGCTTCTCCGGATCCATTGATCGACCCTTCGCCGGTTATGGCTACATTCTCGGCATTCCGTGCTGAAATGGGCGACTGGCAACGACGTGTTTGCAATCCCTCAAAAATTGTATTGACCAGCGGATACAGGTTGAAATCGGAAGAAAACAAGATCAGGGCACCTTTTTCAAGATGCAGGTTGATATTCGACTTTAATTCAATGGGACCGGTATACCACACTCCGGCTGGTACTGTCAGTTGCCCGCCTCCTTGTTTTGTAAGTGCTTCAACCGCCTTTTTGAATGCTTCTGTATTTAAGGTATACCCGTTTCCCAGGCCTCCAAAATCAGACACTGAAACGACATTGTTTTTAAAAACAGGTGCTTCAATCCGGGGCATTGAAAAAGGTAGATTCTGATACAGATGATCATATTTGTTAGTTGCCTGAGTATTCTGACAACAAATAGTAAAAGCAATAAGTGCAATAAACAGGCTTGTTTTTTTAATAGAATGCATGTTCTGTTATAAATTTAAGACAATTAAAAAAAGGATCAGGGAGTGAACTAAACAACATTTTCAAAAATCAATTCAGAAAAAATAAATCAGTTAATAGAGTGACAACTGCCGTCTCAACGACAACTGTCACTCGAAACATAAAGATTAATACCATCTTAAATCCCCGGCAACACCTTTTCCTTTGAACGCTGTGTCTTTGAGGGTAAAATCACCGGTTGTCGGACCATTCCACAATGCTGTTGAAGCACCGGTATAGGCAGTCATACTTCCTTTTTTGGAAATGGAAGCAGGTGGTGTCCCGACAGCTGTTTCATCAACAAAATCGCTGGTATAATAGCAACCGGTTATGGATAATAAGCCGGTTACGCGGATTCCTGCTGTTGTTGCCCCTGAGCTTCCAAAAATACAATTCTTTACAGTTACTCCATTTGTTATGGTCATGCTGTTAAAGTCCATCAGGTATCTGATAGCTGTATCCTGGGTTGATTGATTAAAAGTACAATTCGTCAGAGTGACGCCTCCCATGGTATAAGCTCCTGTTCTCAATACAATGGAGGATTTAAAATTATAAACCGTACAATTCGAAAAGGTTATATTTAAAACATAATCAGCCGAATTGGTATTCACCAAGGCATACGGACTTGAAAAACCAATATCGTTGATAATACAACCTTTGAAAAGAACATTAGTTATAGTCTGACCTGTACCGCCGGATAACCGTAAAGTCGTATTTCCGAAATTATGCATGTTACAATTGACAAATTTCAAATCGGTCAAAGTAGATGCCACTTTGTTACTGAATAGGTAACCGACTTTTATGTTTGCGGTATTATTATCGCAATATCCTGTAAAATCCACATTTTCGAAAACCAGGCTATCAATGGCCGCAGCAGCAACAATTCCAAACATGTTCGATGTGACAGTAGGAGTACCGCTTGTCATGCAAACTACCGACCGGTTTACTGGCGAGAAACTTCTGATTTTGACATTTTTACTGAAGTTAAATGCCGAACCTCCTATTGGGAAATTAGTTCCAGGTGCAAGCACAATCACCTGACCCGAAGAGGCACTTGTCAGCGCAGCCAGCAGGTCACCCCCTGCATCTAAGATAATATCACCTTCTATCAATCCGGATGTTTTACCCCTGGATATCTTGTTGTTAAATATTGAAACCGACCATGTTGAATTTGATAAATTAGAAACAATTTTTTCACCCGCAGCAGCTTCAGCAGCTGATATTAAAACTGAATCTTTCGTTGCCCCATCAGCCGATAAAAGGATCAAATGGGTAACGTTCATCTTGGGTGCCCATTTTATGTCCAGCGTTTTTACGTTATTCATGTAAGCACTGTAGATTTTACCGGTATTGTTACTGGTACCGAATCCATCGAAAATATTTTCAGAAGGAGTTTTGAATGACAGTGTTGCATTGAATTTTGAATTCTTTACAGTATCAACAGCATTCGCTTTTATACGTGCATAATATTTGGTTGCACCTGCGAATTCCTGTACAAATGACAATTGGGTCATAGTTGTATCAACCAGTTTTTTATTTTTACTATAGTCCAGGCTGTCCGTACTGATTTGCAATGTATATGAAATGGCATTGTTTGAAGCGACCCAGGTAAGTGTCGCCTGGGTTTTATTTAACGTGGCGGCAAAACTTATTGGACGAAACAAGCGGTCGGTTGTAAGATCGGCAACCTGGTTAAACACATCATTACATGCCGTTGAAAAGAACATGACCGAGAGACACACTATATAGGCGATTTTTTTAAATATCTGTTTCATATCAGTTTAATTTGTAGGTTGAGGTGTATAACCATAATCATTTGTCAGGGTACCGTTACTGGCATCAAGAAATACCTGCCAGATAGGCCAGAACTCACGCGTATTTGGATCCAACTGGAAGAGTGAGTTAATTTTATCAGTTGTCAGGTTATTCACCCCTGTACTGACAAACCACCCTTTATTTGACGGATAATTAAGAGCAACACCTGCTACATCCGTATTTCCATGTTCGAGCCCGTAAATCACAACTGTTTCACCATCTGCGGCTGTTTTATAATACAGTTTATCCGGTAGATCGGAATAAGATCCGGTTCTGTTAGACAGTGCAGTCATTTTGGTTTTAGCTTCAGTCATTTTAGCAGAAAGCAAATTCCATCGGATCAAATCGGCTTTTCGTAACATCTCACCGCAGAATTCCAACGACCGTTCATCAACTATAGCATTAAAGAATGATTCTTTTCCGGCTGTTATTGTGGACATATAGGCATCTACTTTTGCAGGATCGGTCGGAAATGCACGTTCACGTATCGGCCTGAAGTATTGTGCAGCTGCAGATGGACCTTCCAGTTCATTGATTGCCTCAGCAGCCATTAAGTAAACATCTGCCAAACGCATGCACTGCCAGTTAACACCATCATCATTGGTGGAGGTTACTACCCGGTTCATCCATTCGTATCGTAATTTTCCAAAACACCAAGAACTTATTTTATTTGGAACCTGAATTCCATTGGTCCACACATAAGGGACACAGGTAATATCACGGCGGATATCCTCCTTGTCATAATCATAGAACAAAGTAGGCAACGGCCCGTTAACTCCACCCTGTGCCTGTTGGGTATATTTATCAACCGTAGTATGTCTTAAACCAAATGTGTACAGGACACGACCACGACCATCAGAGAATGGTATTTCGAATAACGATTCTAGTCCTGCAGTGACATTATCCTTGCAAAGGTTCATGAAATTATTTTTAAAGCTTCCTAATATACTGGTATTGCTGTTAATCACATCAAGGCATTCCTGTTTAACTACCGGGTATAATTTTGCGACCGTCAAATCAGGATCTGTGCTTCGACGAATTGTTCCATCCGGGCGTTGAGAGTATCCTGCTGCTGCCAGACAAATCCGTGCACGAAGGCCTTTGACAAATGCTTTATTTATTCTTTCGGTGCTGGTGGTAACAGCACTTCCATTCGGCCATGCAACGAGACTTTCAGCTTCAAGCAGATCTGCCAGGATTTGTTTATAGATAACATCCCTGTCCGATTTTTTAATATAAAGTGTAGCCGATGTTATCGGTTCAAAACGTGCAGGAACATCGCCCCATGCTTTGACAAGATCATTATAAATAAAAGCTCTCAAAGTAAGGGCTTCTCCCAGCAATTGAGCCAGGCTACTGTTTGTTTCAACATTTCCATAGGACCTTAAACCCCGGATGCAAAGATTTGCCCGTTCGATTCCTTCATACATTTTGGCCCAGGCATTATCTGCCGTATTCATATTCGTACTACTGACACTTGGATTATAACCTGTTGTGGTAGACCTGTCATCTGTCGTTTTTTCAGATGTATTATACCATTCAATGTCAGTATTTAGTCCATAAAAGGGTAAAAAACGTCCCCTGTATGAATTCGTTTCAGCAAATGATTGGTGGATAGCCATTACCGCCTGTTCGGCCAATACGGGTGTGGAGAAAATAAATGATTCATCCAGAGACGATTGGGTTGGTGCAGTCAAAACGTCGTTGCAAGAGCTTAAAAATACAATCAACGACAATGCTATAAATGATTTATATAATATTCTTTTCATTTTTTTTGATGTTTACAGGATTAAAAACTCAAGTTCAGACCTACAACCAATTGACGGCTTTTTGGATATGCTGAATAATCCACTCCCGGTGTTAATGCTGTTTGACGGCGGGTCGAGACTTCCGGGTCAAAACCGGTATAATTAGTCAGGCAAAATACATTGTAACCGGTCACATAGAAACGCAAATTTTGAATTTTTAAAGCGCTTACGATTTTGTGAGGCAAGGTATAACCCAATGTCAGGGTATTTAACCGAAGGAACGAACCATCTTCTACTGCCCAGTCTGAAAAAATAAATTTCTTGGTATAGGGCGACCACATGGTTGTTGTTGCATTCATTGCTTCCAGCTGTGCCGGGTCATTATTTATGGTGCCATCGGCATTTAAATTTGTCCAGCGTGAGCCATCTGCCATGGTTGAAATCATATTCCGGTATTGATATTTACTGCTGGAAGTGTATTCAATTTTATTGGCATTATAAATTTTATTGCCGAAACTCCAGTTGAAATTTGCGGATAAGTCGAACCCGTAAAGTCTTCCGTTGATAGAAAATCCACCGGTATGAACAGGATTGGCATCTCCGATTACCTTGCGGTCCAGGTTATCTTCCGTTATAATATGATCACCATTCAAATCTTTCAGTTTCATCGATCCGGGACGTATTAACCCGACTACCGGCGATGCATCTGCAACTCCTTCTTTCAGTATCCATTTTTTCGTTGTGGCATCATATCCTGTAAAGTCGGATACTTCATAACGACCATCAGAGACATATCCAAACATTTGGCCTACTGATCCTCCTTTGGCTACCATGTAATCACTGCCTACTTCTGATGATGCCCAGCCACTTGCCTGACCATAATCATTCATGATTCCCAACGAATTGATCTTGTTTTTATTAAAACCGATGTTTCCGCTAAAATTCAAACCAAAATTTTTCTTATCAATAGCTACCCAGTTAATAGTTGCTTCCAAGCCACGGTTTTCCGTCTCACCCATATTTCGGTATTGAGTATCATAACCTGATCCGGGAGTAGGGAAATTTATTAATAAATCGGTCGTAGTATTCAGGTACGCTTCTATGGAACCACTTAATTTATTTTTGAATAAGGTAAAATCCAGTCCGATATTGCGGGTAATGGTGGTTTCCCATTTCAAATCGGGATTCGCCATAGTCTTTGATGGACGCCAAATGGAAGGAAAACCATTTATCCAGGTCGTTGCAACGGATTGATATGATTGAGTCATTTGCCCGGATGGAATATTATTGTTTCCGGCAGTACCATAACTGAAACGCAATTTCAAATCATCCATCCAATTGGTTGTTGATTCCATAAAAGGTTCGGATGACAGGCGCCATGCAATGGCAGCTGATGGAAAGTAACCCCATTTATTAGCTTCCGAAAATTTACTTGATCCATCTGCACGGAAAGTGGCACTCAATAAATAACGGCTTTTATAATCATAATTGGCCCTTCCAAAGTATGAAAGCAATTTATCATCAGGATTATAAAAATTATCCGTGGAGGTTGGCAATCCCTGAGTAGTCAGTTTAAATGCCTCTGTGGATTTAAAAAATGAAGGATACCCGACAATCGTATTGGTAAGTTCTTTTGTTTGCAACATAATATACTCCTGCCCTACCATGACGTTCAGGTGATGATCGACACCCAGAAATTGCTTAAAATCATAATTTACCGTATTTGTATTCCGGAAAGTTGATCTTGTTTCATTCGAAAGAACGGTAGCCGGAAGGAATTGATAAGCTGCCGGTACGGAATTTTGAACATAATAGGTTGATTTACCATAAAACCTGTAATCACTGTTAATCGTATTGTCATATCCAACTTCTGTTTTTACACGGAAGTTTCTAAAGATTTCCCATCCGGCACTCCCTGCCATATTAAAAGTCTGTCGTTTTTGTTGACGGTCATTGTCAGCAATAGCAGTAAAAGGATTATACAGGTTTCCAATTCCGGTATCATCTGTTGTTCCGCTACCTGAAGTCAGATTTTTAATCGGAAATGGAGTATAAATCATGGCGTATTTCAACCGTGAATCGGCACTGGACACTTCGTTCTGTTCATTAGCTCCACCTCCGTTGATTTCTGTTCCGGAATAACGGGTACTAAAATCGAGGGTTATTTTCTTTGAGGGGGTATTGCTTAATTTAAAATTAATGTTGTCACGTTTGAAATTTGACATTTGCATGATCGCTTTATCATCAATATGATTATAACTGATGGCAAATTTGCTCTTTTCAGTTCCTCCCGTAATGCTTAAATTATGGTTAAAGGTAGAGCCGGTACGACCGAATATCTCATTTTGCCAGTCGTTTGTGGAAACATTTTTATAGAGATCAATATCAGTGTACATTCCAAAATATTGTTCATACGAATCCGGCACACCATCTTTCAACATTGCCAGTTCGTATTGCCATTTGGCATAATCGGGCGCTGTGAGCACTTTAAGCGTATTTTCAATTTTCTTCCAACTTACAAAGGCATTGTAATTGACTGTTATTTTACCTTCTTTTCCGGATTTAGTGGTCACAATGATTACCCCGTTTGCTCCACGGGAACCATAAATAGCCGTTGAAGAAGCGTCTTTTAATACCGTTAAGTCCTCAATGTCATTTGCAGGAATATCATTAATCTGGTCTACCGGAAAACCATCAACTATGTATAAGGGTTTATTGTCCCCGGTGATTGATCCACCACCTCGAACACGGATTTTTATATCGGCATCGGGCGAACCTTCCGTAGTAGTAACCTGCACACCGGCTAATTTACCTGAAATAGCTTCTGCTACCGATGAAACCGGAATAGCGGCGAGTACTTCCGATTTAACTGAGGCTACCGAACCCGTTATATCTTTTCGTTTTGCTGTACCGTATCCGATAACAACCACTTCATCCAATGATTTGTCCGTATTTTGAAGCGTTACATTCACAACACTTCCTGTAATGGGAACTTCCTGTTTCTCCATACCAACGTAGGTTACCACCAGAATTTTCCCATCTTGAGGAACATTTAATTTATAAGAACCATCCATGTCGGTAATCACCGCTACTTTTGTTCCTTTTACTACTACCGATGCTCCGATAATTGTTTCGCCGGATGGGTCTTTTACCACTCCCGAAATGGATCTCACCTGTGCACTCAACGCACTAAAGGCAAAAACAGCCAGCAGAACTGATACCAACAAGCGATTGAAAAATAGCTTTTTTACTTGCTTTGCTTCTTTCATTGTTTTTTCATGTATTAGATTTTATTGTATAATATGTTTAACGGAACAAAAGTATAATTTTGTTTAGGTATAAATGTGTAAAAAATGACGTTTATCAGTGGAATTTTTGACTTAATTGCAACATTATGTTAATTCGACACTGTTTTTCGGATGCCATTTTTAGTGCCTGTTGATTGGTTGATTGGTTAATTGGTTGATTAGGTTGATACGTTATCCCGATAGTTATCGGGAGGTTGAATTGTACAGCCAATCGGTTTGGGTTCATTCCATTTTTTTCGCCCAAAAACCTGTCCATTATTTTCCGGGTTCAGAGGGGGTTCAGAGAGGGTTCAGTGAGGGTTCAGAGAGGGTTGAATGAGGGTTAGCTCTTTGTACTCTCTCTGAACTCTCACTGAACTATCTTTAATCTCCCAATAAAAACCGGACTATAGGAAGAAATAAAAATAGAATTAACCACAAAGGTTCAAAATGCTCAAAAAAATTAAATTTTTCGCTTTAAATCAAAAATTTCGAAGAATTTGATTTTCAACTTAACCATTTATAGCATTTATTACAACCCGGCCTGACATCAAGCTCACAACTAACTATTCAGTAAATTTACATCCGATAGCCACATTCAATTTGAATAGAATGGATGATAATTTTAAAAACTGACTCAAAAAAAATCAGGATGTATTGACAAATTGATTTATCGGCCATAAATACATGGTCTTATTTTAAAAGCACGAGTTGATTATTCGTATCACTATAATTTAAATTAATGAATTTTGAACTGCATTTTACAGTCTGCTTTTATCAGATTAACGTTCAGCCAACGGGGCTTATCTTTCCAACTGATTATAAATACACCCTATGTCTGTCATTTTTATGTTTTTTGAGCGTTTATATGAAATAATTTGTATCTTTGTTGTTCAAATTTGTTGAATCTATGATTTTCAACAGGTTTGTTAAAATGCGTACTTACTAACCGGGTACGCAAATTTTTTAACGGATTCATTAAAAAATTAATCGATATATTTACAAAAACACGCTTACAGATTATGCAAGAAATCAAATTTTACAGTGGTGAAAATATTCCACTCGAACTACACAAAGTACGCATCGTACAAAAATTAAACCTGGTACCCATTGAACGTCGCCTGGAAGCATTGAACGAAGGTGGTTACAATACTTTCCGCCTGAGCACCACGGATGTTTTCCTGGACATGCTCACCGACAGCGGCACCAACGCCATGAGCGACAACCAGCTTGCTGCTATGATGCAGGCTGATGATGCCTATGCCGGATCGCAAAGTTTCGTTCGTCTTCAAAAAGCTGTTGAAGAAGTATTGGGCAAGAAATTGTTGTTGCCGGTACACCAGGGACGTGCTGCCGAAAACATTATCTCCCTGGCTTATGTCAAAAAAGGCAGTCTGATCCCCATGAACTACCACTTTACTACTGCCATGGCTCACATTACCCAGAATGGTGGTAAAATTGCTGAATTACTATACGACGAAGCCTATAAGATCAATTCGGATCATCCTTTCAAAGGAAATATGAATATTGAGAAGCTGGAAGAAGTGATTAAACATCACGGCGCCAGTACCATTCCGTTTATACGTATGGAAGCATCGACCAACCTGATTGGTGGACAACCGTTCTCGGTACAGAACCTGCGCGATGTGCGTGCCATGGCTGATAAATACGGTATCCGACTGGTTCTCGATGCCAGTTTGCTGGGTGAAAACGCTTACATGGTGTTGAAACGGGAAGAAGAATTCAAGGATTCGACCATGGGTGAAATCCTGAAAATCATGACGGGCATGGCCGACCTGGTGTATTTCTCGGCCCGTAAATTAAGTTCTTCCCGTGGTGGTGGTATGTGTACCGACAGCATGGTCATCTACAAGGAACTGGAAGCATTGGTTCCGCTCTACGAAGGATTCCTGACATACGGAGGTATTTCCATCCGCGAAATTGAAGCCATGGCAGTGGGTCTGTACGAAACACTGGATGAAACCATGATTTGCCAGAGTCCTTCATTTATCAAATACCTGGTGGATTCGCTCGATGCAAAGGGCATTCCGGTTATCAAACCTGCCGGAGTACTGGGAGCCCATGTGGATGCCATGCAGTTTTGTGCCCATATTCCTCAAACGCAATATCCTGCCGGGGCACTGGCTTCAGCACTATTCCTGATCTCAGGGGTACGCGGCATGGAACGTGGTTCTATTTCCAACCAACGGGATGAATACGGGAATGAAACGTATGCCGACATGGAATTGCTCCGACTGGCAGTACCACGCCGTGTATTTACCCTTTCCCAAATCAAATATGTGGAAGACCGCCTGAACTGGCTGTACGATAACCGTCTTTTAATTGGCGGATTACGCTTTGTGTATGAACCACCGGTACTTCGTTTCTTTATGGGAGGTCTGGAACCCGTATCCGACTGGCCACAAAAGCTGATGGCGAAATTCAAAGAAGATTTTGGAGAAAGCCTGTAAAGAATTTACGATTTAATCATTTACCCCCGATAGCTATCGGGATTACAATTTAAAGACACCGGATGATTCAGTTCATTCAGTGTCTTTTTGTTTTACACATTCGCATCATGAATGGTTGGAAAATAAATACCGTCCCATTTTATTAAAGCTTAATCATGTTATATATCTTATAATCTGGATTAGAAAAAAATACTCATTAAAATGAACAACCCCGATAATATCACTGATAGCTATTGGGAGAGGGTGATAGAACCAAAGATTGATGATGTGTTAATTAAAAATAGGATACATTTTATTTCCGATTACTTAATAAGACTATTTATTCAATTTATGCACCATAAATGCCAATTATTCCACAACGAGAATAAAACATACTTGTATTTTTGCATCGATAAAATCGATTGATTGTCATGAGAATTATTTAATCCCGTTAAACAGTACCTGTTTTTCATATAATGGAAAAAGGTTCAACATATGCGAATTAGCGACAAGCAAGACTCTTTATACATTTCATTTAAATTGTTTATCCCAGGAATCTGATTTCATCAACTTCCAACAAAAGAATCCATCTGAATTAAAAAAGACTTCAATGAAAACACTCCGAACTATTTTAATGGTTTTATTCATTTTCTTATTCTTAACCGGGACAAATTATTCTACGCTTCAGGCACAGGCCTATGTTGCGCCGACACTTCCACTAATTCCGGATAAAACATTCAATGTTCGGGATTATGGGGCAGTTGGCGATAGTGTAAAAGATAATACCAACTCTGTTCAGGCAGCAATTAATGCCGCCGTTACTGCAGGCGGAGGCAAGGTGGTTATTCCGTCAGGAGTATACTTATGTGGTCCGATCCAGTTTGGGAATAACCTGAACTTGCGCATTGAGGCCGGTGCGGTTCTCAGAATGTTACCAATAAATAAATATCCGGGCGGGACTATAGATGGGCTGAATTTTATCAGTGGCACAAATCTTCATGATATAGTATTAAGCGGTAAAGGATTGATCGATGGGCAAGGGAGTCCCTGGTGGCCTTTTGCCAAAACAAAGGGTGTAAAACGTCCCCGAATGATTGCATTCAGGGATTGCGACAGAGTATTAATTGAAGGACTGAAAATGATCAACTCGCCGATGTTTCATATTACAGTAGGTGGTAAATCAACGAATGTTACTGTGCGGGACGTGATTATCCGTGCCCCGTCATCGACTGATCTGGTGAATCCTAGTCATAATACCGATGCATGTGATGTGACCGCGACAAAAGTGTTGATTCAGCGTTGTGATGTTAGTGTGGGAGATGATGATTTTACGTGTGGTGGAGGAACATCTGATGTCCTTATAACTGATTGTACGTATGGTAATGGCCACGGTGTATCAATAGGCAGTCCAACGAGAGGTGGTGTAAAGAATTTTACCGTTGAAAATTGCACTTTCACGAATACCGAATGTGGTATCCGTATTAAATCGGATCGGGACAGAGGTGGAGTACTCGAAAACTTAACTTACCGGAATCTGACTATGAAGAATGTAGGTATGCCAATTCTGATTTATGCTACTTACATGGCTAAAGAACGTCAATACAGGGATTTGCAAAAAATAACTCCGGAGATTGCCGAAACATTTCCATCGGCACCAGTTACTCCACTAACACCCGTTTATCGTAACATTTCATTCTCCAATATTACAGCAACTGCTGAAAAAGGGCATCGTGCCGGATTGGTAATGGGATTGCCTGAGTCTGCAGTATCCAATATTCTATTTCAAAATGTCAATATCATTGCTGACAACCCATTCGGTATTTTCTTTGCGAATGATGTAAAACTGTTGAATTGCCAGATAGTAACAAAGGAAGGTACAAACAAATTGTCTCTTACTAATGCGAAAGTGAGTATAGATGGTAAAAAAGTAAATTAATAATTCAGTTAAGCATTAGCAACTAAATATTGTCCCATTATTTAACATTGAGGTTCTATAAGGAATTGAGTGGTCAACCCAACAGTGTTATTTTACTATATAAATGAAATGTTGATCAAGTACATGTAACTCTTTAAGAATTACATAAGCATCTGTTAGATTCCGACTACTATAAAACTCATTGCAACGTGCTGTTAATCAAATGTTCTAAAATTGCAATTTAAAACTAACCCTGGTTATCTATATTGATGTTCGATCATCTGATTGCGGGGACTTTGTGGAAACTCCAGGATTTATCCGGGTGATAATTAATAAAATAGTATCAAAACTCTATAGGAGTTTACCAATTAAAGACAAGTATTATGCTCATAATATATGAGATTTCATACAATATGTTCAACCATTGTAAACTCCTACGAGATTTGTTATATATAGCTTTTGGACCGTTAGCGGTGGGGTGGAATAAAGGTTTTTGATACATGATTCAAAGTCCGTTAGCTAACTGACCCGTTCTTTTCTTTTTTATCGTTTTAGTTCTACACCCGGAATTAAGAGTTCATATGCATATAATACATTGGATATTGTCTCCCAACATTAAACTACATGGTTGTGCAAAAAGATTCATTCTAAACCAATGCCATTCAGGAATTCTAATTTTATGCAACCCAGTGAGCAAATATAAACCTGTAGCAGGTGATTTATGAAAAAAGTTCCCGCTATTGAATCTATCAGGCAAATGAATTACTATCTGTAAAAGTACTTCCGAAGTGATGTTTAACAGATTTGATAAAAAAGTTGATGCCAAATTATCAATAATTATAAACATTATTGCTATTTTCCTAACATCCAGGAGTGAGGGAGATGAAATTGTTTCGTATGTGGACAAAATTGAATATTTGGTTATAGGAATATTATCTCCGTCAATTAATACACTTAATACGCCAAATTTTCCACAAACGGAATAAAACATATCTTGTATTTTTGCAGCAAATAAATACATTTTATTGTTAACCCTTTTATTAAATACGTATGAGAAAAAAATTTTACCCATCGATTATTGCGATGTTGCTGTTTTTTACCTATGCACATGCGCAAACATCTTATGATTTCAGGGATGGTACGATAAGTACCAATAAGCAGAGCACAGATGGCTCGCTTAAACTGAGTGGCAATTATATTTATCATGGAACTACCTATGGCATTGACCTGAAAGCAGGCAGTGTAATTAAAATTGCTGTAAGCGGAAGCAGTACCCTTAAATTTTCAGGATCAAAATATTCTTCCTTAAGCCTGCAGGGAATATCGAAAGCCGGAGTAAGTCTGGGCACACAGGTTACTAAGGTGACAACCGATGTGACAGACACCTACGATTTTGTTTACAACGGAGTGGCAGACACTTTGGTATTTACTTCTGTACTGACCGGCGTAGCAGGTACGGACATTTATCTTCCGCAGATTGTGGTTACCCCTGCACAATTGGGGAGTGATGGTGGGTTACTTTCACCGGTTAAAAATATTATTTATAACTTCGATTTACGGAATGGAAGTATTATTCCAACCACAACAACGGGAAATTCAGCCATTACAGCCGGGCTCTTCAGTCTGACAGTAGGTAGTTCAAATACCTACGGTTACAATGGCACTACCCACGGTTCTATTTTAAAACCGGGGAACCAGATTACTTTACAGGTTGCCGGGAATTCGTATATTAAAATTGGCGGTTGCCAGTATTCAGGAGGGATTATGTCTGTTTCGAGTACAACCGGCATCTTTGATGTTACCTCGAAGGCTGCTTCTTCTCCTTGTTATCCGGCATCGACAGTTGATTTTCTGTATGCAGGAACACCGGGTACCGTAACGTTGAGTTTTTCGGGAACTACCTATGTACCTTACATATCTATTGTTCCTACTCCCTATGCCGTGGAGCTAACCCCCTGGGTGAAGAAAACCGGCCAGGTAGTGGTGAATGGTGTTGCCATCAACCTCACCGCAGGCGATAATGCAACATCGAACCCTACGGTTACAGTCGGAGCCGGTACGGTAGTCAGTGCAACTCCTGATATAGCTTCCATACGTATAAATATGGGTGGAAAAACCCTGAGTAATGTGGTTACCTCTTTTTCAGGAGGCATTTCGGGTGTCACAGTAAACGGGGATACCCTAAAAATAGCGTATGCGGATCTTTCGACAAAACCTACCGGTTATAAAATACTGATAGCTGATAACAGTCAGGTAGTTTCTGCACAGGCCGGTCATACCTACAGTTACAATTTTACCGATGGCAGTGTCATGCCGCAGACCGCATACACGTCCTTACGATACTCCACCTTTATTACGGGGGATGGTATCCTGACATTGAACAGCAATACATCAACACCTGCCCAACAATTCGGGTATCATGACAGTGCACACGGATCGGTATTCTTCCCGGGCAATTCAATGAAATTTATTGTGGCCGGAGATGCAACGATTACCTTCAACACATGCCAGTACGGAGGTGCAACCGATGGAATATTTGAATTTACAGATGCAACCGGAACGGTTTTAGGCACAACTCCATCGCAGGATAAAGGTACAAACATATGTGGCACACACAGTTTCAGTTACACCGGAGCTGCCGGAGTGATTACTGCCACCTTGAAAAGCACCATTTCCCCATTAGCAGAATTTTATATCCACGGTGTTGCGATTGAAAATGCGGCTAAAATTATAAAAACCGTCAAGACTGATGTGTGGGATTTTGGAGCTGCACAATTGGATGCCAATCTGTACAACAACCAGTTAACCGAAACAATTATCAATAGCTGGTACCCGGGAGTTACAGCCGGTACTGCCGGGAAGTCAATTCCGGGAGGTCTTACGGTTGGAGTGTTCAGTTGGGTAGGTGGAACAAACAGCGACCGGTTAAGAACGTCGAATACAAACCTGACACGGTATGATGCCAACAGTTGTCCAGCTACAGTTGGAACTGAAACACTGACCGGAAATCTGTATGTCAATGCCAGTGCAACTTCTTCCAGGTATGTTGGCTTAACGCTAAGCGCAGATGATGAAGTTTCGTTGTATGTCAAATCAGCCACTGCAGGTAAACTGAATTTTGTGTATATGCCAAGTCCGGCATCACAAACAGATGTTATATCCACCACTTCGACCGTATCCATTGTGAAGTTTGTAGCCAAACAGGCCGGAGCGTATCACATCTTTGATTTAGCCGATAAACCATTCTATTACCGCATTCTTCGGAAAGATGCTACCATGGCAACGTTAAACGGAACGTTTAATTTAACCGATGCACCAGGAATACCTGCAGGTTACAGCCTTGTTCTGACAAACCAAGCCGGAAAATCATGGAGTCAGGTTATTTCAGGATCCAGCTACAGCATTCAGATACCTGCAGGATACACCTACAACCTGACACTGGCCAATGCAAGCGGATTTATTATCACCAACGGTGCGCAAGTGACGATCAATGCAGATGCATCGCACGAAATTGCCATCAAGAAAGTGGAAATGTATACCGTCAGCGGTTCAATCACAGGATTAAGCGCTGCCTTACTGGCAAAGCTGTCGCTGAAATATACCCCATCGGTTTCGAAAATTTATGTTCCCGAACCAATTGTAAATGCAGCCACAGGAACCTACTCTGTCATGTTGGAACCTAATTGCACGTATACCATTGCAGCTTCAGGGGTAAACGATTTTTACCTTCCTGTAAACACCATTACGATTACCGGAACAACATCCACTGATATGGCTTTTGCACCTAAACCGGTTTATGCGGTAACCATCATTGCCGATGGGTTAACGGATGTACAAAAAGGGAAACTGAATGTAACCTTTACCAACCTGAACGAAACAGGGTATGTGTATAATTTCACCGGAATTACTGGAATTACACTGAGAGATGGCGTGTATAAGATCGCAACCAGCGGGTTGGACGAATATCCGTTGCAACTGGGTGCCACATCCAATTTAAAAGTGAACGGGGCAGATGCCTCTAAATCACTGGCATTTACACCTGTATCAGACTGGTCGTTCGACGACATTACCATTGTAAGCGGTACAACCCTTAATTACAAAGGAATGGTCTTCTCAGGGACGATTACCAACGAAATTGCCAAAGGACACATGATCATGAGTGGTACTGGAACCGCTAAAGTCCCAATGAATCCGGGACAGAAAGCGATCATTACCTACTACTATGCAGCTAATTTTTCGATCGAAAATGGTACTGCGATAATTACGACATCCAATAGTACAAGTGTTTTTGAAACGGTAGAATTTACGTATACCGGAATTGCACCGGGATTTATCACCTTGAAAAACATTACCGGGTCAACTTACATTACGGATATTGCTGTGGTAACAACTTTGCCGTATTCGGCCATCATTACGGTCGGACCTGACAAGTCATATACGACTATCAACGATGCTTTGAGTGTTGCCCGTGCCATGGTACGTACCACCGGCCAACGCATCAAAATCATGATCGATCCGGGTAATTACGAAGAAATGCTGATGATCGATATTCCTAATATTTCACTGGTCAACGCTGCTTCTACGCCAAGTATTGATTTATTGAACAAGGGGGTTGACATTGCAAGTGGAGCAGTACGTATCACTTCATACTACGGCCACGGGTATAATTACTTTAGCATGGGAACCGACCAGAAATGGAATTCGGAAGTATTGAGGGTGAACAAGGAAAACGGATATACCAGTTATGCCAACACAGGCAGCGGTACAACCAATGGTTCGTATTGGAACGCAACGGTGGTAGTTACCGCTCCCGGTCTTGAAGTAGACAACATCATCCTTGAAAATTCATACAACCAATACATTTCTGCAAAAGAATCGAATGATGTGGTTGTGGAATGGACATCAGGTGGAAAAGGAACCCGTCCAACGAATACCGGAAACACCTCTGTACAGAACAAGAGCTTTGTAGAAAGAGCTGCAGCCATTGCATTTACAAAGAGTGCCGACAAGACTGTGCTTTACAAATGCCGTGTTGTTGGACGACAGGATTCGTTCTATGGTGCCGAAGGTGCCCGGATTGTTACTTATAAAGGTTCGATCATGGGAGGTACCGACTATATATTCGGAGGTATGACCCTAGTAAGCTATCAGAGTGAGCTTGCCATGAACACAAGTGATGTCAGTACAGATGTTTCCTACCTGACAGCAGCTCAACAGACTACTGCCCGTGGATTTCTGATGTACAACTGCCTGGTGACATCGGCTAAGCCCGGTACAGAAACAGCTTCGACCTATTTATCCAAACCGGGAGAATTAGGACGCCCATGGCAGGCAACTACCAGTGAAGTTGTTTTCTTCAATACAACAATTGAAGCAACGAATGCTACCGGTTTTGAAGGAAAGTCAATGATAGCACCCGAAGGTTGGTTGAATTCACTGGGTGGAGCATCCGACAAATGTTTTGAATATGGAACGATTGAAAAATCGGGTGAGAACAATGCCACCGGTCGTGTTTCCTGGTCGCATATCCTTACAACACCAACATTGATAGATGGTACTGCCATAACGACCTTAAATTTCACCAAAGGCACAGATGGCTGGGATCCGATTCCGGCATTGATTACTGCTGATACCGATGTTGCTACCGGAGTAACCGGACCACAATCCTCTTCAATTGAAGTTTCTGCTATCGGAAATAAATTACTGGTTTCCAATGTAAAGTCGAACACACAAATTGATATTTACGGGTTGGATGGCGTGTTACTGGTTACCCGTCAAATTAATGCCGACACAAGTTTCGCGATCAACAAAGGTCTATGGATTGTGAAAGTTAACTCTAGCGAAGGAAATAAGGTGGTAAAAGTGTTGATGCACTAAACTTTCCTGATCGTTATTAATAAAACAGGCTGTCTCAATTGATGTTGAGACAGCCTGTTTGTTTCTATTGTTTGAAATTTTACAGTTATTTATTGAGAGATTAAAAAAGGCTCCAAATGAACAGAATCATCCGGAGCCTTTAATTATGAATTATGAATCAATGCAGTTTAGTTAAGGATATTGAATTATGAATTATACATTATGTATTATGCATTATTTCAGATATTCCTCCAAAAACCTGTCCTGTTCCCATAACAGATGAAGGATATTTTCACGGGCCACGTAATTGTGCGCTTCCTTGGGTAGGATCAGCATACGGGCAGGTGCCCCAAGTCCTTTTAATGCCTGAAAATACCGTTCTGTTTGCAGGGTGAATGTTCCGGGATTATTATCCGCTTCGCCATGGACAAGCAGCATCGGGGTTTTCATTTTATCCGCATTCATAAAAGGAGACATCGCATTATACGTGTCAGGGGCATCCCAGTAATTGCGTTGTTCGCTTTGGAAACCAAAAGGTGTCAGGGTGCGGTTATATGCTCCGCTGCGGGATATTCCACAGGCAAACAGGTCGCAATGGGTCAACAGGTTTGCTGTCATAAACGCTCCATACGAATGTCCTCCAACCGCCACTTTCTGACGATTGATATAACCCAGTGAATCCACTGCGTCGATAGCAGCTTTGGCATTCGAGACCAGCTGTTCAATAAAGGTATCGTTCGGTTCGGTGTCCCCTTCACCGATAATTGGGAAAGCAGCATCATCGAGCACCGCATAACCCCGGGTCACCCAGTATACAAAAGAACCATAATACGGGAAGGTAAACTCATTGGAGTTGGCAGTACTCTGCCCGGCACTGTTTTTATCTTTATACTCGGAAGGATAGGCCCAGATAAGCAACGGGAGTTTTTCCTTCCTGTCACGGTCATAGTCTGCCGGAAGATACAATGTCCCTGAAAGCTCCACACCATCAGCCCGTTTATATTTGATCACTTCTTTATATACATCACCGATGCTCTCAAATGGGTTCGAAAAATGGGTGATTTGTGTCAGTGCATTTTTCTTTTTTATATTCCTGAAATAATAGTTCGGGTATTCATTTTTCGATTGTATGCGAACGAGTGCTTCTCCTGTGATATAATCCTCAACATCGATGATTTCTTCCATCTTATCGGTGTAAGCCGATTGATATAACCGTTTTGATTTTAGTGTTTTGAGGTTAAACTCATCGATAAAAGGAAATTGACCTTCGGGTGTATGACCCTCCCCCACACTGTACAAATTGTTGTTTTCAATGGCCAACACATATTTCCCGTATTGGTTTTTCACCGTTTCAAAGTTGCCGGGGTCGGAATAGACATCCTGAAAATTCCGGTCATTAATGACCCTGGGGTTATTATCTGACAATGCCGGATTGATCAGGTAAGTCTTTTCATTCCGGGTATCATACCATTCGTCCTGCATCACAGCTACCGAGTCATTGCCCCATATCACATGCGAAAACCTGGAAATGGTTTTTGAGATAAACGCAGGAGCTTCCTGAAAAGGTGCTTTCCATTGATAGAGTGCATCCCTGTATTCGGCTTTTACTTCCGGGTCACCGCCATCCAAAGCTTCCACAAAATAAAGGGTAGCAGGCTGGTCGGGACGCCAACTTAGTCCACGTTTACCTTTGCGAACGGCCATGAATCCTTTTGGCAATACTTCCGAAAGGGGTACATCGTTCACAGTTTTAATTTCATTTCCTTCCAAATCGTATACAATGGACAATTGCGGGAAACGGTTCAGGGGAACTATGTAGGTAAAGGGTTTGCGCAAAGTGGTTACCAGGATGCATTTCCCATCAGCAGAAAATGATTCGCCGGCATACATATCTTCCCCTTTGAACAATTCGGATTTTCCGGTTAATTCAACCTTATGTAACTCGGAGGAAGTAAGTGTCACGAAATTAATTTCATCAGACGCATTTTTAAGCAGATCGGGATACGTCCTGTTTTGCGATACTGTCCCATCACTCATTGAAACCGTTGGTCCATCAGGTAATTCCTTTTTTGGGTCAATCAATTCGGGACGCACTTTGGGCAATAACCTGACCAGTATCTGAAGGCTGTTACGATACCAGTTCAATGGATTTCCGAGATTTGCATTGACAACAGGAGGAGTCAGCAGGGTAGCTTTTGCAGTTGACAGATCAAGCACCCAAAGTTCTACACCACGGTGGGCGGTATTGGTAAAAGCGATTTTCGTTTCATCAGGCGACCAGGTTACGTAGGCAATATGCGGATTCAACGGCAATCCTTTTACCTGGACCGGTTCGGCATCACTTACCTTTCTGACTTTCAGATTATGAATATAATTTACGGATGAACTGATATTTGTTATGGGATTTATACGCAGACCACCCATACTCATCTCCTGTTGGTTTAAATCATCAAGTGTTTTGTACGTGTTGTGGTAGCTGAGCAGCATGTATTCCTTTTTGGTATCGATCGATACCGAAGGCGCACGCTCGTAATCGGCCAGTTTCAGGATACTTTCCGGCGGAGTTTGATATTTCAGGTTTTCCTGTGCGTTAGTAGGCATGAATCGTATTGTCTTATTAAAATTAATATTAGAACTATCAACTGAAGAGAATTATCATCCAGCATGCAAAAGTAGACCAATCTTTCCGAATTGAAAAACTCTTTTGAAATACACTTTTATGGAACGTTTATACAGGGAATTGTCATGCATTTGTAGTAACAACAAACAAAAAGAGATTTCTATTAGAATCTTACAAAATTTTCACTCAATAAAAACATAAAAATGTAAATTGTTATAAATATACAAAACATATTCCTTACTTTTGCCTTTTCACCGCATTTATTTTTTCACATTTCAATCAATTTTTATGAAAAAACTTTCTACTTTTCTTTTTCTCACTTTATCGATTTATGTATTTGCACAGGAACCATCTGGTTATTATCAAGTAGCTGAATTTAAAACAGGTGCTGAACTTAAGACATCACTTTCCGGAATTGTTGAGACGCATACCCAAAGGACGTATACGAATCTTTGGACTGATATGCAAACTACCGATAAAAAAGCAGATGGAAAAGTCTGGGATATGTATTCAAATTGTAGTTTTACATTTGTTACAAATCAGGACTCCGGTTCAGGTGGATCAGCAGAATGCCAATTTTATAACAGAGAACATTCCTTTCCTAAAAGTTGGATGGGTATATCTTCCGGACAGGAAAACTCAGTACCAATGGGAACCGACTTATTCCATTTATATCCAACAGATAAATATGTGAATAATCAACGTTCAAATTACCCATTCGGAGAAACATCCACAGCTACTGCAACTTATTCTAACGGGAGTAAATTAGGAGCCTCAACATTTGCAGGATATGCTGGTATTGTTTATGAACCAGCAGATGAATTCAAAGGTGATTTTGCAAGAACTTATTTTTATATGGTAACTGCGTATGATGATAAAGTTGCCAGTTGGTCATCCGATCAATTAGCAGGGAATAAATATCCTGCTCTTTCAAACTGGTCAATTTCACTTTTATTAAAATGGAGTAGACAAGACTTGGTCAGCGCGAAAGAAATAAACAGGAATAATGCTGTTTACGGCATCCAACATAATCGCAATCCGTTTATTGATCATCCTGAATTGGCAGAATATATATGGGGAGTTCATAATGGTGAACTTTGGTCATTAACAACAGCTTTAGACAATCTCAAAATAAAGTTTTCCATTTCACCCAATCCAGTCAACGATGTACTGAATATACAATCAGAAGATCAGAATTTGAACTATACAATATTCAACCTGAATGGTCAGGTAATACTGGAAAACAAACTGAACGACTCGCATGCAATTAGTGTAAATAACCTGTTGAAAGGTATGTATCTATTGCAACTCAAATCGGGAAACAGAACAACAATCCAAAAATTTATTATCGAGAAATAACTAAAATCAGTAACTTTAAATTTAACTACTAATCATGTTTACCGGATCTATTCGAAAAGAATGGATTCGGTAACTGTTTTTACAGCTATTTATTCCATCAGAAAATTGTAAGAAGAATTTTAAAAATGGATATGAATTCAACAATTCAATTGAATTAATTGTTATAAATCATTAAGGTACCGCCTTAAATCATTAAATATTTCATATTCGAACAATTTTAATTATTTTTGAAGTCTCATAAATTAAACTCGTTGATTATGAAACCAAACCTACACATTTCAAAGAGCAAATCATTATTGGTTTGTATGTTTGCATTGCTTGTTTTCGTAATGCCTTTTCATGCGGTAGCACTCGACAACCTGCCAACATCTAAGGCCAGTGAAATGGCAAGCTCCACGGAGTATAAAGGAAAAATTATTGACAAGAAAACCGGGACTTCCCTTGCTTTTGCCAGCATTCTTGTTGTTGGGTTGAATATTTCAACCATTTCGAATACCGAAGGAGAATTTTCAATTAAAATTCCAAAAGAGACCATTGATCCCAAAGTCGTGGTTAGTTTTATTGGCTTTAAAAACAAAACTGTTTTATTGACTGACCTAAAAGCCGGAAAGTTGAAAATTGAGATGGAACCCACCTTGGTTGAATTGCCCGAGCTCAATGTCATTTCTAAAGATGCCGAAATCCTGATGCGGGCAGTTCTTGAAAAAAGAGGACAGAATTATTTCAACAACCAAACATTGATGACAGCCTTTTACCGGGAAACCATTAAGAAAAACCGGTCGTATGTATCACTCTCGGAAGCAGTGGTTGAGATAAATAAACAACCTTACACCAATACGAAAGCAGATGCAGTAAAACTGTACAAAGCACGTAAAAAGGCCGATTACACAAAATTGGACACCCTGACATTTAAATTGCAGGGAGGACCCTTCAATTCCTTGTATCTGGACATAATGAAAAATCCGGAATATCTGTTTACGGAAGATATGTTCTCCAATTATGATTTTATGTTTGACCATTCGACCCATGCCGACAATCGGTTGATCTATGTACTTGATTTTAAACAGAAGCCTACAAAAACAGGGCCCCTGTATTTTGGGAAAATCTACATTGATGCACAAAGCCTGGCGTTGAAAAGTGCCGTTTTCAGTTTAAATATCACCGATAGAGATGAAGCTGCCCGCATGTTTATCATGAAAAAACCTTTCAATGCCCGGGTATATCCCACAGAAACAAAATACCGGATAGATTACCTGGAAAAAGACGGGAAATGGTATTATTCTTACAGCAGGATAGAACTTGGGTTAAAGATTATCTGGAAGAAAAAATTATTCAATACAAACTATTTCTCCACCGTTGAAATGGCTGTAACCGATTGGGGTAAAGGTTCGGAAAATAAGACAACCGATTTTAAAGAGAAACTTAAACCAACGGTAATTATCAGTGATGAGGCATCCGGATTTACCGATCATCAATTCTGGGGTGATTATAACGTCATTGAACCTGAAAAATCCATTGATTCTGCCATTAAGAAAATTCAGAAACAACTGGAAAAGAAAAAAGAATAATAATTGTTATTCCGGAATACCTTTTAAAGCCATGCAAGGAGGATTATGCCTAACTATGTTTTTTACATTCGCGGCGACAAAAAGATACTTTTGAAAGGTTGAGGATCATGTTTTCAACCCTATACCCTACCAGGAGAAACGAGGAAACTTGTTTCTCCTGTCGGTTTAACAAATTATGCAAGTACATCCGACTCAACAGATGTCAATATAAATGCCATTTAAAACAAAAACGGGCTACAAATGTTATGTCATTACCAGACTAAGGCTACGATGACTGCATTTGAAAATGCAAATTTTTCGTACCTTTGCAGCTTATTTCATAAAAGACAGATTTTCTCATCTGTCTCTTTAATAAATTGATATTATGTCAGAAGCAATAATAGACCAATTAACCCAAGGCGAATATAAATATGGGTTTACAACCGATATTGAAACAGATATCATCCCTATCGGACTAAGTGAAGAGGTGGTCAGGTTGATTTCTTCAAAGAAAAACGAGCCTGAATGGATGCTTGAATTTCGACTGAAGGCTTACCGCCACTGGATAACCATGGAGATGCCTTCATGGGCGCATCTCAACATACCTGAAATTGATTACCAAAGCATCGCTTATTATGCTGCTCCCCGTAAAAACGCACCGAAAAGTCTCGATGAGGTTGACCCTGAGTTATTAAAAACATTTGAAAAACTCGGCATTCCTCTTCATGAACGCATGGCATTATCGGGTGTGGCGGTTGATGCAGTGATGGATAGTGTGTCAGTAAAAACAACATTTAAAGAGAGTCTGAATGAAATGGGCATTATTTTCTGCTCATTCAGTGATGCCGTGCAACATCACCCTGATTTAGTGCAGAAATATATGGCCTCGGTTGTACCGTATACCGACAATTTTTTTGCTACATTAAATTCGGCTGTTTTTAGCGACGGATCATTTGTCTATATACCAAAAGGGGTACGCTGCCCGATGGAACTTTCGACTTATTTCCGCATAAATGCCATGAATACCGGTCAGTTTGAGCGCACCCTGATTATTGCAGACGACGACAGCTATGTGTCTTACCTCGAAGGCTGCACGGCACCTATGCGCGATGAAAACCAACTGCATGCTGCCATAGTTGAAATAGTAGCATTGAAAAATGCACAGGTTAAATACTCTACCGTACAGAACTGGTACCCGGGTGACAAAAACGGGAAAGGCGGGATCTTTAATTTTGTAACGAAACGTGGCATTTGTAAGGGGGAATACTCTAAGATATCCTGGACACAGGTAGAAACCGGTTCAGCTATCACCTGGAAATATCCAAGCTGTATCTTACTGGGCGATAACTCATCAGCAGAGTTTTATTCTGTTGCGGTCACCAACCATCATCAACAGGCAGATACAGGTACTAAAATGCAGCATATCGGCAAGAATACACACAGCCATATTCTTTCAAAAGGAATCTCTGCCGGACAGGGTCAAAACAGTTACCGGGGATTGGTGAAGATCAATAAGAATGCCGAGAATTCACGTAATTACTCTCAATGCGACAGTTTATTGCTGGGCGATAAATGCGGGGCACATACTTTCCCGTATATGGAAGTAAGCAATGACTCTTCGGTGGTCGAACACGAAGCCACTACTTCTAAAATCAACGAGGACCAGATATTCTACTGCAATCAACGGGGTATATCAACGGAAGATGCGGTTGGACTAATTGTAAACGGTTACGCCAAGGAAGTATTAAACCAGCTACCCATGGAGTTTGCCGTGGAAGCACAGAAACTATTACAAATCACACTGGAAGGATCGGTCGGATAAAAAACAAAGATAAACCACAATAGACACAATAGGACACAAAAATAATTTTAAATCAATTATATATGTATTCTACGAAAAACGAGATTAACAAACTTTGTTATGAAATTTTAAGATGTGCTATTGAGGTTCACAGGATTTTAGGCCCTGGTTTATTAGAGTCAATTTATGAAAAATGTATGATCTTTGAATTAGAATCCAGAGGATTTGAAGTTCGTTCTCAAATTGAAGTGCCACTTATATATAAAGGTCACTATCTTGAAACCCGGTTAAAATTGGATATACTTGTAGAGGAAATAGTAATTGTAGAATTAAAATCAGCAGAAGCTTTTATTCCTATAAATTCAGCACAAATAATTAGTCATTTAAATTTAATGGCTAAGCCAAAAGGAATATTGATCAACTTTAATACAACAAATATAATGAAAGAAGGTCAAAAGACATTTGTCACTCAAAGATTTGCCGATTTGCCGGATGGGTATTAATATAAACAAAATATAAATAATTATACAAATAAAGTCAGAAACACTTTTATAAATTTATAATTAACAATACTATTGTGACCTATTGTGTCTATTGTGGTTAAATTGTGTTTCCAGCGTGGTTAAATTGAAATATATGCTTGAAATTAAAAACTTACACGCCAGTATCAATGGCAAAGAGATATTAACCGGACTCAACCTTACTGTTCGTCCGGGAGAAATACATGCGATTATGGGACCAAATGGTGCCGGGAAATCAACATTAGCATCCGTTCTTTCGGGCAATCAGGCCTTTGAAGTAACCAAGGGAGAAGTAACATTTTATGGTAAGAATTTACTAGAAATGTTACCTGAAGACCGCTCACGTGAAGGTATCTTCCTCAGCTTTCAATATCCGGTAGAAATACCGGGTGTCAGCATGGTCAATTTCATGCGTACAGCCCTGAACGAACACCGCAAATATAACAAGCTCGAACCCATGTCGGCAACCGACTTTTTACGTACTATGCGTGAAAAGAAAGAACTGGTCGAAATGGACAGTAATCTGGCAAACCGTTCGGTAAACGAAGGCTTCTCGGGTGGTGAGAAAAAGAAGAATGAAATCTTTCAAATGGCTATGCTTGATCCACGGTTGGCTATACTTGATGAAACAGATTCCGGACTGGATATTGATGCGTTGCGTATCGTGGCAAACGGTGTCAATAAATTAAAACGTCCCGACAATGCCACCATCCTGATTACACACTATCAACGGTTATTGGATTATATTATTCCTGATTTTGTTCATGTACTGTACGATGGCCGTATTGTCAAAACAGGTGGTAAAGAACTGGCACTTGAACTGGAAGATAAAGGTTACGATTGGATTAAACAGGAGGTTGAAGGGAAGTAGTTGATGTGATGATGTGATGATGAGTTGATGTGATGATTAAGTTGATTGAGGTTGAATACAACAGGAAGGAATATTACTACCAACTACCTACTACCCACTACCCACTACCTACTATCTAACTTTTGAAATAAAAAAAAATGGAACAACAATATATTGATTTATACAAAGAACACCACGAAAGCATCAAGAAGCATTCTGCTCCTGTGATGAATGACTATCGGGATGCTTCTTTTGCGCTGTTTGAAAAATTACATTTTCCAACCTCCAGGTTGGAGAATTACAAATACTCCGATCTGAAAGAATCTTTGTCCATCGATTACGGATTGAATATAAACCGGGTTACCATTCCTGTAAACCCGTACGAAGTATTCAAGTGCGACGTTCCGGGAATTAATTCATATTTGTTTTTTGTGGTAAATGATGCCTTTTATCCGGTGAATGAACCGAATAACAAAACATTGCCCGAAGGAGTGGTCATTGGAAGTTTAAAAGAAATTGCCATCTCACATCCCGAATTACTGAAAGATTATTTTGGTAAACTCAGCTCTTCGAAAAACGATGGACTTGTTGCTTTTAACGGAGCTTTCGCTCAGGATGGTTTTTTCATGTATGTCCCAAAAGGTGTCGAGTTGGATAAACCGGTGCAACTGATTAACATCATGCGTTCGGATGTTGACTTCATGGCCAACAGTCACAATTTGATTATCCTGGAAGAAGGTGCCCGTGCCCAGTTGCTGGTTTGTGACCATACCATGGATGATGTACGCTTCCTGTCCAATCGGGTTACAGAGGTTTTCGTAGGAGAAAATGCTTCTTACGAACATTACAAACTGGAAAACACGCATGTAAAGACCACCAACCTTTCCACTTTGCTGATTGACCAGAAAACATCTTCCAATGTACTGGCCAACGTTATTACCCTTCACAATGGCGTTACCCGTAATTCCATTGAAATTGATCTGGCAGGCGAACATTGCGAAACCCTCCTTTGCGGAATGGTGATTGCCGATAAAAAACAACAGGTGGATAATTTCACCTATATCCTGCACAACAAGCCCGATTGCCACAGCAACGAATTGTTTAAGTATGTACTGGATGACGATTCAAAAGGCGGATTCACGGGTAAAATTCTGGTTGCACCTGATGCTCAAAAGACTGCAGCCTCACAAACCAACAGAAATATCCTGCTCAAAAAAACAGCTAAAATGAGCACCAAGCCTCAGCTTGAAATCTATGCCGATGATGTAAAATGTTCACACGGAGCCACCATCGGACAATTGGATGAAACAGCTAAGTTCTATATGCAATCACGTGGTATCCCGGAAGCTGAAGCCAAATTACTGCTTATGTTTGCTTTTACCAATGACGTCATCGAAAACATACACATTCACTCCCTGAAGGACCGGATAAAACTATTGGTAGAAAAACGCTTACGGGGTGAATTATCCAAATGCGAAGGATGCATCATTTGTCAGTAAACTTCCAGGTTGAAGAGTTTGGGGTTTGAAGTTTGAAGTTTGAAAAGTTTAAAGTTTATAGTCGACAGTTGGTAGATGGTAGTTTGTAGTTTGTAGTTTGATAGTTTGATAAATATAGACAACATTTATACCTTTTATTGTCAACAGGATGAGAGACGATAAATTAAAAAGGAAGATATAATTTGTTACTCAGAAAAAAAATAATAAATTAACAGGTAAACAAGAATACATGGATCTGAGTATTGACGAATTAAAAAAGAAACTGCATCAACCTTTACCGGGAGTAACCTCCCATCTGAAAATGGCACCCGGTAACCGGGTAGAAGACTTTTCAACCATGAGTAAGATTGTTCCTTCAGCCAAAAACAGTGCCGTATTAATTCTGCTTTTCCCGGATAATGGAAAAATTAAAACTGTTTTTATCAAACGGAGTGAATACGATGGAGTCCATAGCGGACAAATCTCGTTTCCCGGTGGCAAGTTTGAAAAAACGGATAAAGATTTTGAAACTACTGCACTGCGTGAAGCCAATGAAGAAATAGGCGTTCTACCTGACAACATCGAAATTATTGGCCAATTGACTGATTTTTATATTCCGCCAAGCAATTTTCTGGTTAAAGTATTTGTCGGATACCTGTTGACAAGACCTGAACTTATTCCGGATACAAAAGAAGTACAATCCATCATTATGACTGACCTGGACGAATTCTACGACAGCAATAATATCTCTGAAAAAGAATTCTATTCCACATCCCGAAAAATAAAAATCAATGCTCCCTGCTATCTGGTAAACGGACTGGAAATATGGGGAGCAACAGCCATGATATTAAGCGAATTGCTGGATCTGCTGAAATAACAAACCCTTCAAACTCTTTAAACTCTTCAAACCCTTCAAACTCTTTAAACTCTTCAAACCCTTTAAACTCTTCAAACTCTTTAAATTAAAACTCCATGGCCGAAAAAATAAGACTCAATAAATATATCAGCGACAGCGGTGTATGCTCCCGTCGTGAAGCCGACAAATATATCGAACAGGGTCATGTGGTCGTGAATGGGAAAAGGGCAAAATTAGGCGATCAGGTATCGTTAAAGGACAAGGTGCAGTTGAATGGCAATTTGATTGAAGCCAAGACAGGCAATGATTTTGTTTTCATGGCTTTCAATAAACCCGTTGGAATCATCAGTACCACCGAAATTGGTGTTAAGGACAGCATTATTGATTATATCGGATACCATGAACGTATTTTCCCGGTCGGCAGACTGGACAAAGAGTCCCAGGGTTTGATTTTTATGACCAACAACGGGGATATGGTCAACAAAATACTGCGTGCCGGTAACAACCACGAAAAAGAGTATCTGGTAACCGTAGATAAACCCATCACCGATGAATTTATCCTGGGCATGGGAAAAGGGGTTCCTATTTTGGGGGAGATAACAAAAAAATGCAAAGTCATAAAAGATTCATTGTTCACTTTTCGCATTGTATTGATTCAGGGATTAAACCGTCAGATCAGACGCATGTGCGAACATTTTGATTATGAAGTGGTCAAACTCGAACGTATCCGTATCATGAACATCAGTATTAAAGGAATCCCTGTGGGTGAATGGCGTCTACTGGAAGAAAATGAAATGAATGAAATTATGGCTGCCATATCAAAATCTTCATCTACGGAAGAAGCTTCCATAAACAGAGGTAAGAGAATAGAGGTAAGAAGTGAGGAAAGAGGAATGAGGAATGAGGAACCCGAAACAAAAAAAACCGGACAAAGGGCACCTTCCTCATCATCGGTAAAAAAGCCGTCCCGTACGTCGAAATCGAACCCCAAATCACGAGAATTGCGAGAACGATCCAGCAACTCCAATGGTAAAAAAACCGGTTCAACTAAAAACATTAAGCCATCATCCAAAAGTTTTGGTGTCAGGGGAAAAGCCGGAAAGAAATAATCTGAATGCTTCTTACAACTTTATAACACTTACTCTATTCTCCTGTATTAAATTTACTCAATAAGACAACCGTTGCAATTGCTGAAGTCCATCCCAAAAAACTACCAAATCCGGTTGTTTTGCGGATATAAAATTGATTCGATGATTTTTTAAAAGATTCTAAAGGACTTGCACTTGTTTGAAACAACTGAGAAACCCAAAATGAATTATCAATAAACATTGGAGAAGTTAAGTTTTCGTTTGTAGTTAAAGCGATTATACTCCTGAAATAAACGGGTGTAATTTCTTCATTAAATGAATAGATTACCCACTTTCCATTTTCTCCTTTCAAAGTTTTTAAATAGCTTGATGAATCCTGCTTGTTAACAGGTATGAAATTCTCCAGAAGCGGATTACTCAGAATTGTAGCAAAAGACTGAGGTGCAATATAGCTGAGTTGTTCTTCGTGATAGAAAGATTCATTTAACTGAGCGCCATTCATAATAACATTCGTACGTGCCCAATCAATATAAATCGGTTTTTGAAGTTTATTATAAATTGAAACCGAGATTAAAAAATTCTCTCCTGCAAAAGTATATTTTATCGATACAGTGTCATTGCTAACAAAAAATTCTTTATTCTCATTCTTATACAAATTACTATCAATGGTAATATATTGATAGTTACTACAACCCGACAACAGGATAATACAAATAGCAGCAACTAAACAATGCGATAATCCATGGAAGCACATTTTAGTACTTCCCTTATGAGTTGTATTAAATATTTTCATTAGACGTGATTTATTTGAATAAATTTAAATAAATTCGTTAACAAAATATATGCCAAATTTCAACTGAGAAGATGATTTATGCGTTTAACTTTAAAAAATCAGTATTTTTTTTTAATCATTCTCATTGACCTTCTTTTCAATTCGTCGATCCGGAATCAGCCAAAGGAAAGCAATCGCGACGATAATCAGAATTGAACCTTCTCTATAGTAAAATGCAAGCGGAACTGCAATGGCATATCCAATCATTGAGATAATTCCTTTCAGGTCTTTGCCGATGGCTGAAGATAATAACGAATCTTTACCATGAACCTTAATAATGGTTTTGGCAAGAATAAAATAAGCAACTCCTGCCATTAACATGACCACTGAATAAATGGCAACCGGCAATTCATCGAAATGATTTTCACCGGCCCAGGCTGTTACAAAAGGTACTAATGTTAACCAGAAAAGCAAATGGGTGTTCGACCACAGAATTGATCCGGTAACATGTTTCACCGTATGAAGCAAATGGTGGTGGTTGTTCCAGTAAATGGCTACATACACAAAACTGATCACATAGCTGACAAACTTCGGGATAAGCTGACGAAGCGATGCCCAGTCGGATCCATGAGGAATTTTAAGTTCCAACACCATGATGGTAATAATAATGGCAATTACCCCATCGCTAAAAGCTTCTAACCGGGTCTTATTCATTTGGTTGTATGTCAATCTTTAAAAACGTAAAACAACCAGTTGAACAAATTGTTCCTTTAACAAAGAAACTCTTCCCGTTCCTTTCGGAATAAGAAGAGTTTCTATTATTTAATCCATTATATTGAATCAGTTTATGTGCTGAAGATATAGTGATTGATTATTTTCTTACTGAGTCTGTTCTCATGTTCTGCAAAGGAGCCCTTGCCGGTTCATTCTCATGATACCTATCGTACCGGTAATGCCTTTCAAAACGTTCAGGTTCGTCGCATGAATTCATACGATCATCACGGTATTCATTGTACATGCAGCTATTCCCCATGTGATGCCATCGTAAAGACCGGTGAAAATGTTCAGGTCCCAGAGTAGCCATCAATCCACCGAAAGTTAGTGCAGCGGCTAAAAATCCTATTAAAAATTTTGATCTTTTATACATCTCGTTTGTTTGTTAAGATTCATAATTTTGTTGTTTCTTCTTTCTTTTCGCTGGAATTACTATCAGTTGCTGCTTCGTCTTTTTCCTGGCAGTTACATTTTTTATCACTTCTGTAATTCCTACCGTGAAAGCCATACTCAAAACCTTTATCCATCTTGTTTTTAAATTCGGTAAATTCTTCTTCGCTCATGTTTCTGATTTTGTCTGCCCAATGAAACATATATCCTTTCATTGGTCCATGGCCACGATGATGATCCTGATAATGCCCGTTTCCACAATTGCAATCGGATTCATACCCCTGATTATAGCTATACCCGCAGTCACATCCGGGTCCATATCCATGCCCGTAATAGCCATGCCCGTGCCACCTATGTCCCATAAACGCCACGTGCAACAAGCGAATAATGACCAAAAGAATAAAAATACCCAAAACCAACTGTGGCATAAAAAAGAACGTCGCTCCAAAAAGGATGCCGAGTAGTATGACACTAAAAATTGAATGTCTCATGTTGAATAATTATTTGTTTAGTTTAAAAATCTATTTCCTATCTGGTAAGACGAATATCCTTTCGTTTTACTTTAATTTTTTCTGAAATGTTTTATAGCCTGATGCGTCTTTTTGAAAGTTGGTAATGCAGACTGATTATTTACAACAACGCTCTTTCCATTGATTTTTGAATTGTTCTCTTTCCTCATCATTCATTTCCAGCAATTTATTTCTGACCGACGGGTGCATAAACGGAGGCCGGTGTCCATGATGCCTGCCGAATCTAAAACTGCTGAACAGGATTCGGCTTAGGATCAATACACCCATGGCCTGCCAAAAACTTAAAGGTAACAGGCCCGATATATTGGGGATGACTGCGTTCCATAAAAGCATTACGATGGCACTCATGGCGAAAAGCCCTGCCAGGAAAATGGGAAAGAAGAAAAATCGCCTTTTTCTCCAATTGTATTGATACGGTGCTTTCATATTATTCTCTTTTTAATTTTTTTTATTCTACTTTTAATTAAACCAACTACAAGGTGCACTATACATTATCGCACTTATTCAATGCAAAAACTTACTTCATCGAACTCTTCAAACTTCAAACTCTTCAAACTCTTCAAACCTCAAATTCCTAACTAATCATCTCCTTATACAAATATCCCAGCTTATTTCTCAAATGTCTGACGGCATATCCTTTCCGGCTAATAATCGTTTTCAGGTTTTCTCCCTGTTGATCTGCAATTTGCTGAAGGGTCAGATCTTCAATTTCATTGAGGATAAACACATCCTTCTGATTGGGTGGCAATTCATTGATTGCCTGTTGGAATTCTTTCCAGAATAACTCTTTGAAAAAAGTCAAATCAGGATTGTTTGTATCATCCAGCAACAATATCTCTTTGAAATTAAATTCACCTTCATCCGTTTCATAGCTGAAATCTTCGAGTAATTCATTCTTTTTTTTGCGTGCTTTATCTGTAATTTTATTACGGGCCACTTCATATAACCACGCACTGACATTTTCCACCTCAGCAATATCACTCAAATTACTAAGCTGAAACCAAACCTCCTGAAGTATGTCTTCGGCATCTTCGGTAGATTTCACTTTTTTACGTACAAATCCAAACAACTTCTCCCCAAATTCCTGAATGGCATTGGATATGGATTTTGTTTTTTGTTCTGTAGTGGAATAATTCATGGCATTCTCCATATGGATGTAGACGTATCAATCTGCATTTTACTTTAATTACAAACGTAATTTCTACCTGTAAGTTCAGATTCTACAACTTAGACAACAGATCATCTGCTGTTTAATGCAAATGTAATAACGTGATAAACATTAGATTTTGCAAACGAATGGATCGAAAATGGAGTAATACATTTTTAGAATACTTATAGGGGCAGGTGTACTGTTCGGCGATTATTGGAAGTGAAACTGCATTTCACTGTTAGTAATTAAAAATATGATTATCCGCAATGGGTCATAATCATAATTAAACAGTTAAATAATAATTTGAAAAATTCTGTTTGAAATTTCAGAGTAGCATCTTCATTATTCTTACAAACCGGTAGTATTAAATCCTATAGTAACAATCTTCTCCAATCCACACTACGTTAATTTTTTACCACTCTTTTATTATTCTTTTACTACTCTTTTACTCCGGTTTTAATTGAATCGTTAAATTGTCGATATCCTATCCATATATAGTCCATTATAAGTCCATATTTATATAGATATGGACTTATAATGGACTATATATGGACAGAATATGGACTATATATGGACCTATGTAAAACCGGAGTAAAAGAATAATAAAACCACAACCGAAGATAACGTTTTAATTATCTAATTATGAATAGGTTGTAAAATAATAATTTTTAGGTTTTAGGAAGTTATTCGGATGAACATTTAAATTTAAAAGCAAAATGTTCCGGTTATGTATGGATAAAAAAAAGAAAACCCCTTACAATCTTGTGATTGTAAGGGGTTTTCCTCACTAATTGAGTACCCGAAGCGGGACTTGAACCCGCACAGCCGTGAAGCCAAAGGATTTTAAGTCCTTCGTGTCTACCATTCCACCATCCGGGCGTGATACTCATTAAAAAGAGCGAAAAACGGGACTCGAACCCGCGACCCCGACCTTGGCAAGGTCGTGCTCTACCAACTGAGCTATTTTCGCATTACGTATCGTGCTTTTCTCTCAAAGCGGCTGCAAAGATACGTTTTTTTTTTAATTTCCGAAATCTTTTGAAAGAAAAATGTCACTCCACTGTCATTTCTTGCCTGAGTTTATATTCTGCTGGCTAATTTGAGGTGAAGTTTAAAAGGCAAATATGGTTTCCTTGAAGATTTCGCTAACCGTTGGATGAGGGAATACTACTTCCTGCATTTCGTTCAGCGTCATTTCCTGCTCAATGGCCATACAGGCACCGTAAATAATTTCACTCCCAGGATTTCCCAACATATGAACCCCGATTACTTCTCCGTATTTTTCACCAACCAGTACTTTGCACAGCCCGGTACCCCCTTCATTTTCGGCCACAAAACGACCGGCATAGGCCATAGGCAATTTGGCAATTTTAAATGCTATTCCTTTTTTGGTGGCTGAATCTTCAGTCTCTCCAACGCTGGCTACTTCAGGATTTGTATAGACTACACCCGGAATTGCATTGTAACGCATCCGGTCTTCTCGTCCTGAGAGATTGTTCACCACTACTTCACCCTCACGCATGGCGGTATGAGCCAGCAGCGAAAAACCAGTTACATCACCTGCCGCAAAGACATTCGGTACATTGGTTCTCATTTTTTCATCCGTCTTAATGCCACCACGATCCAGCTCAATGCCCAGATTTTCCAATCCAAATCCTTTGGTAACTGCCCTACGACCTACACTGACCAGTATCTTTTCACCATCAACAGTAACAGTCTGACCTTCTTTCTCGAAAAAGACGGTATGACCTTCCACTTTCACTACTTTAGCCAGCAAGTGGAATTCAATTCCTTTTTTGGTATAAATATCCCGAAGCATGGCCGAGAGTTCGTAATCAATGCCACCCAGTATTTCAGGAAGCATTTCGATAATCGTAACTTTCGAACCCAGGCTGTTATAAAAACTGGCAAATTCCATTCCGATAACGCCACCACCTATAATAACCAGTGAAGCAGGAAGTTCTTTCAGATCGAGTATCTCACGGTTGGTCAGGATCGTATCCCCTACATTTTCAAGGCCCGGAATTGGTGGAACAAAAGCTTCGGAACCTGAACAGATCAATAAATTGGAAGCTGTATACGTTTCACCATTGCAACTGACTTCTATCCCTGTTGAAGATTTTTGTTGTATCACAGCTTCGCCATTGACTACAGTAACCTGATTCTGTTTCATTTTAGAAGCAACACCGGCAACCAGTTTGCGGACTACCTTATTTTTACGGGCAACAATTTTCGCATAATCAAAACGGATATTATCCCCGTAAATACCGTATTTATCCCCGTGCAAGGCGTTCTCATAGATCTTTGCACTGTAAAGCATAGTTTTAGTCGGAATGCAACCTTCGTTCAAACAAACGCCTCCTATGGTCTTCTTTTCAAATAATATTACTGTTAGTCCATTATGTCCTGCACGTTCAGCAGCTACATATCCGGCAGGACCACCTCCGATAATCATTAAATCGTACATACTCATTTATTTATAAATCTAATTAATCGTTTTTTATTTTTTGAATTTTATATTTGAATTGAATGGTAAAGTTAATATAAAAACGCCGATTGAAATGTATATGTTCAAATATTCTTGTAGATGCCTGTATTTCAATATTTAAACAACATACATCTCTGTTGATTGCATTAATTTAAAATGGATATGTATAGTTTTGGAATTCATGAGAATATGAAAACAGCATATTCACTAAGGTTGAATATGCTGTTGACAGAATTAGATATAAGACTGACAGGACAACATGATATTGTTCCTTTTCTATATTAATTTAATCTATTCAATTTCATTGAGCACTTCCTTTTCAAATAAGGGACCGGAAGGTTTTGATCCGACAAACGAGTAATAACAAATATAAATATAGCAAATTACCGGTATAATCATCGCATAAGCCATGCTGTGGGTATGATCGGAAATTAAGCCCATAACAGGTGTCCATACAGCACCTCCGATAATGGCCATGATAATCATAGAACCACCAATTTTAGTATTTGGACCCAGCCCTTTTACTCCTAAGGCAAAAATAGTGGGGAACATAAGCGACATAAAGAAACTCGACAATACCAATGCCCATACACCTAATATACCGGGCATAAAGATCGCAATAAGCACCATAAATATATTGAGGATACTAAACAGTCCCATTAATTTTTGAGGTTCAATTTTACGCATAAGAGCAGTTGAGACAAATCGTCCAATGCCAAATGCAAGCAATGCATAAACCAGGTAAATGCCTGCTTCTTTTTCAGGTTTCTGGATATAATCCTTTACATACTGGATTAAAAAACTCCACGTTCCGACTTGTGCACCTACATAAAAGAACTGGGCTACAATACCTTTTAAAAAATGAGGGTATTTAAGTAACATGGATATATGCCCGTGACTGCCATCTGTTTTATCATCGCTTTTTACGATATTATCTGTTTCAGCCGGGAATTTAATTTTCCAGATCAGAAAAGCCCAAAACAGAATGATCACGCCAATGATCATATAAGGCGGAATTACACGCAGGATTTCCATGTGCAGATAATCCTGATAGGTCCCTGCAGCTTTCATGGTATCAATGGTAGAACCGGAATGTTGAATCCCTGAGAAAATGAATTGACTACCCACAAAAGCCCCTGTCATAGCACCAAGGGGATTGAATGACTGTGCAAAATTAAGCCGTTGGGCTGAAGTGTCAGGATCACCCAACACCGAAATAAATGAGTTGGCACCTGTTTCCAGAAAAGCCAGACCGCATGCAATGACGTACAATGCGATTAAGAACAATCCAAATTTTCCAACAACTGCTGCCGGCCAGAAAAGGAATGCACCACTTGCAAACAGCAACAATCCAATAATAATGCCTGTTTTGTAATTGTATTTGTCCATGACCAGGGCAGCGGGCAATGCCATGCAAAAATATCCAAGATAAAATGCCGATTGAACTAACCCGGCCTGGAACCTGCTTAATTCAAATGATTTCATGAATTGAGGAATGAGAATATCATTCAGGTTGTTGGGAATAGCCCATAAGTAAAATAGTGCAGTGACTAAAATAAATGGCAGCAGATTTGCTTTACTAACGATTTTGTGTTTGGACATAAAATGATCTGGTATTAATATTAGATTTAAAATTAAATGGTTAATTTATGATTTTCAATTGCTTATCTGTGCTGAACTATGCTGCAAAAATAGACTTAACTTTTCAAATAATTCTATTGCATTCTTATGTTGTTCAACAGAAAATAATTTCTTGACAATAAAATTCAAATTCGTCGATATTGAAATTACTTTCTGAATGTCACAGCAAAAACAACTTCTTTAAATTCGGGCATTACGGTTGGTTTTTTGATAGACAACGAATTTTCACCCTGTTTCCATTGAATCTTTTCCTTGCTTCCAAGCATTGACACAGATGCAATTTTTTTATCTGCGTATTTAGATAATTTACCTAATGAGTTCACCAGAATATCATCTGCAGGAGCATTCATACATAAGACATACAATACACCATTTTTTGTTGTAAAGCGGAAATCAGTCGGTTGGTATGAGCGAATATCCTTTACACCGCCGAATTGTCCTTTTTCTTTCTTTCCAATGGTTGAAGGCCCTTCTCCGTAAACTTTCCAGGGACGCGTTCCATAAATGGCTTCACCATTTACGCTTGTCCAGTTACCAATGCCTTCCAGGATATTCAACACATCCGGTTCAAGGTCTCCTTCGGGTGTTTGAACCACATTGATCAGCAGGTTTCCGTTTTTACTCACAATATCCACCAGCATTTGAATCACTTCTTCTGATGTTTTATATTTTTGAACTGTCCGGTAATACCAGTCGCCAATGGAAGTATCTGTTTGCCATGGGAATTCACTGATTGAATCCAATACTCCACGTTCAACATCCTGAGCAAAGCGACCGTTGGAGGGCTCTTTACAGGTATATACTGCTTCGAGTTTTCCATTGTTTTTCTTCATATCCTGATTGTAGTAATCAGCAACCAGCCTGCGTCCAATTGTTTCGAAGGGCAACTTACTATCCGAATACAGCAAATCAGGATGATACATACTAATCAATTCGTCAATACAGTTAAACCAATCTTTTTGCCATGCAGGGTTGGTAGTCAACCATCCGGTATCACCGGCAGCAGCTTTTCCATGATACAAATCTTCAAATTTCGGATCATTCCCATCATACGGCACACCGGCTTTATCGCCTGTTTTATCAGCCCCTCTGGCGGATTGAAACCATGTATAACTGGCAGCTAAATGTTCGGATATGCCAAAACGCAACCCTTCCTTTTTAGCAGCTTGTTGCCATAAACCTACCACATCTTTCTTAGGACCCATATTGACCGAGTTCCAACGGTGAATCTTTGAATTCCACAGAAAGAAATCATCATGATGGGTTCCCATACTCACAAAATACTTCGCACCCACCTTTTTGTACAACTTCATCAGTTCTTCCGGATTCCACCTTTCGGCTTTCCACAAAGGAATGATATCTTTGTAACCTGAAACAGATGGATGACCATAAGCTTTCAAATGTGAGTTGTACGCTTCGGTTTCCCAGGTAGACTTTCCGGTTTGAATGTACATATTCCGTGCATACCAGTCACCCTGACGGGGAACAGCCTGAGGTCCCCAATGTGCCCAGATACCAAATTTAGCATCACGGAACCATGCCGGGTAGGTATATTGCTGAAGTGATTCATCAGTTGCTTTAAATTTACCTTCCGATAGCTCCTGTGCGTCCAGGACCGGATTATTCGACAAAAGAAGGATGATTGCCAGAAGTTTAAATGCGTATTTTTTCATAATATTTTTCAGCATTAGATGGCAATTTCTCCATTAATATCCCATAAATCCTCCCATCCCTTGGCTTCTTTCCATAAGAATACCTGACCTTTGATTAACCGGCATTGTTTGTCAATTTTCGATAATATAAGCATCTCTTCATCTGTCAAAGGACCTTCGGTAACACCTTTCAGGTTGTTATAAAGTTTATCTTCTTTTACAGAAAACGGTATGGTTATTTGTCCGCGTTGCACAGCCCATTTCAGGCAAACAACTGCCGGATGAACATTCAGACGTGCAGCAATTTTTACAATTTCAGGATCTTCAATGTCGATCGTATCTTCGGGTGTTTTATCTCTTTCAGGACGTTTTGGCGAACCGATCGGACTGTATCCAATAACCTTTACGCCATTTTCAATCATAAAATCGAATAGTTCCGGTTGTTGGAAATGTGGGTGAATTTCCATTTCATTCACGGCAGGTTTAATATTACAGTCCTGTAAAATAAGTTTCATTTTTGCGATCGTCACATTGGAAGTACCGATATTTTTTACCAGACCACTTTGTACCAGACTTTCCATTTGCGCCCATGTTTTCATATATTCTTCATGAATGTAGGGTACTGAATTAGGCTGACGGGCAGTCACATCACATTTTGGTGCATGGAAATTTGGAAATGGCCAGTGTACCAGGTATAAATCCAGGTAATCAAGTTGTAAATCAGCCAATGATTGTTTGCATGACTCAACAACCTGTTTGTGCTTGTCGTTCCAGACTTTGGAAGTAATCCAGAGTTCTTCACGGGTTACAATCCCCTCGGCGATAACTTCCTTCAATGCCACACCAATTTCTTTTTCGTTGCCATACACGGATGCACAGTCAATGTGACGGTACCCGATTTTAATAGCCGTTTTCACTGCTTGTGCAATGGTAGCAGCATCATAATTATCCGAACCAAATGTTCCTAATCCAATGACAGGGATTTTTGAACCGTTGTAAAATGTTTTTACGGGTACTTTTTTTGAATCAATTGTTTGCATATTATTAGATTTAAAACGACCTCTAACCCCTAAAGGGGATCTAAGAATCTACTTCTTCGTCCCCCTTTAGGGGTTAGGGGTCGTCTTGGTTAGTTTATTTTATTTCTTCATCAAAAACCACTGCTACTTTTCCACACTTTCCTTCAGCCATTAATGCATAAGCTTCGGCCGCCTTATCAAGCGTAAACCGATGTGTAACCAATATTTCAGGATGGATTCCCCAACGGACAAGGCGCTCGACCAGTTCTTCCATTTTCCAGATGGAAGTAACCCACGATCCGTAAATTGTTTTCTGATCGTGAATGATATCCGGACTAGGGTTAAATTCAACCGTTCCACCTTCACCGATCATAACCATTTTTCCCCATTGGCGGGTGGCACGGATACAAAGCTGACGTCCTGAAGTATGACCGGAACAATCAACGGTTTTTTCAAATCCTTTGCCATTGGTAGCTGCCATCACTTTTTCCATTGTATCCGGTCCGGATACAAATACTTCATCAGCCAATCCAAGATCTATGGCAATCTGGCAACGTTCTGCCACGGTATCTACTCCAACAAGTTTTTGTGCACCAAGTGCTTTTGCCAGCATTAGGGCAGCCAATCCAACAGGACCTAATCCGGTTACCAGAACTGCATCATTTCCGCTTATTCCGATTTTTTCCAATCCTTCGTATACAGTCCCGAATCCACAGGCAACCTGTGCACCGTCGGTATAGGTCAATTCATCCGGAAGTAATACAAGGTCTTTTTCTTCGGCAATCATGTATTCGCTCATGCCACCGTCACGTTGCCAGCCATATGCCGCACGCGAAGGACTTGAACAGGAAATCATATATCCACGGCGGCAATCGTTACAACAGCCACAACCCGAAATATGGTACACTACTACCCTGTCACCTTCTTTAAAACGTTTCATACCAGGCCCACACGAAATAATCTGACCGGAAGGTTCATGACCGGCAATTTTATTCTGGTATCCTTCCGGGCCTTTACCCAGGTGTTCGCGGTAAATGGCACGAATGTCACTTCCACAGATAGTGGATGATTTTACTTTTAGCAATACTTCTCCATGTCCCGGGGTTGGAAATTCTACATCTTTAAAGATGACTGTGCTGTTACCGGGTAAAAAAGCACCTTTTGATTTTATTGTCATTGTTGATTGGTTAATTTGTGATTGGTAATTTGTAATTGGTAATTGGTTAATTGGTGATTGGTTAATTCGTTAATTGAGTAATTGGGTAAATAGTTTACTGGAATTACTAAATCAACTTATTTACTTATTCAACTAAATCAAACAATCAGCAAGGCGTTACTCCTTTTTTCAACAGGATATTTCCGTATTTAGCTGTTTCACCAGTCATGACCACTGCAAAAACAGATTTGGTTCTTTCATAAAAGGCAAAACGATCAATCCGTTCAATGGATGGAGCATTCGGGTTCGAAATATGAATGCTTTTCAGATATGATTCTTCTACGTTGGGATCGAGGTCATCTCCTTTTACTGCTGCCATCATGACCAATGGATGTGGTACATAGGCATCAAGTTCAAACAAGGGCAGTATAGCTGCCAGCAATTCAGGTATCCGAAGTCCATCAGCCCGTAATACACGGCCATTATACGATTCTCCCGGGAAATGAGCATCAGCCAGAATGATTTCGTCACCATGACCCATACGCGCCAAAACTGCTAACAGCTCTGGACTTACTAAAGGTGAAATTCCTTTTAACATAAGATGATAATTTTATAGCACACGTGTGCAGGATTTATTAAATATATTTTCAACATGATTCTCTGAATATGATTTGTGCCGAAACAGTTTTAGTGCGGTTTTCGCCTATCGGTAATTCTTTTTGGATCATTTTATCCAACAAATCGTAGGATATGGTGGCTATTTCGGTTTCCGATTGATAGATTGAAGTTAATCCGGGTTGCATGATCAGGGAGCTCAAATGGTTTCCAAAACCTATAAGTCCCAGATCCTGCGGAATTTTCAAATGATTCTCACGTGCACAGACAACGATCCCCATAGTCAGGAGAATAGAAGAAGAAATGATGGCATCCGGTTTTTCTGTTTCACGGAGTAAATCTTTCAGACATTTCTCACCAAGCTCAACAGAGAATTCTTCATCCAGGGCCAACTGCCGGATATAGGATAAACCATGGCGAACCAATGCATCCCGGTAACCCCTCTGGCGGTCATTAAAAACATTAATATGGGTAGGGCCGGTAAGATGTGCAATATGTGTATATCCTTTCTGAATTAAGTATTCTGTTGCCTCAAAAGTTATTTCATAATTATTAACCAGCACTTTCGGGGTGATTATGTCATCACATACCCTGTCAAAAAAGACGAGCGGTATTCCGAACGTACTCAGTAATCCAAAATGTTTGCTGTCAGTGGTGGTTTTGGAAATGGAGGCGATCACTCCGGCATAATTATGTTTTATAATTGTATTGACAATGCCGGCTTCCTGTTCATAATCTTCATTCGACTGAAAAACAGAGATGATATATCCTTTTTTATACGCAATGTTGGTGAGCTGACTGACAATGTCTGAAAAGAAAGTATGATTGATATTGGGGACAATTAAAGCAATCGTATTATTTGTACTTCCACGCAATTGGACAGCATTCATATTCGCCTGATATTCATGCTTAAGTGCATAATTCAGCACCAGATCACGCGTTTTTTCATTTACCCTGGGGTCATTTCTCAGGGCACGTGATACTGTTGAATGATGTACATTCAACTCTTTAGCGATATCTTTAATGGTGATTCTTTTTTTCATTCAGTAGAATACAAACGTGTGCAAAGATAAATATATTTTTATAGTTACCGTTGTTTTGCGAATTAATTAATGAAAGTTAGGGGATTTTACGGAAAATGATTATCCACATAACGTCCTGAAAAAAACACATTTTACAACCTGTTCATATTTAAATAAATCGTTATCTTCGGTTGTGGTTTTATTATTCTTTTACTCCGGTTTTACATAGGTCCATATATAGTCCATTATATGTCCATCTTTATATAGATATGGACTGTAATGGACTACATATGGAGTTTTTATCGACAATTTAACGATTCAATTAAAACCGGAGAAAAAGAGTAGTAAAAGAATAATAAAAGATGAGTAAAAAATGAACGAAATGTGGAATGGGTACGATTGTTACTATAGGATTTAAAAACTATTGGTTTTTAAGAATAATGAAGATGCTACTCTGAAATTACAAACGGAATTTTTCGAAGTATGATTTAACTATTTAAGTATGAACAGGACCCTTTGCGGGTAATCATATTCTGTAAAAATCAGATTCCAATCCGGAGCGATTATTTTCTGATATATGTCAATCTTTTACGGACATCCGATTTTGGAGTAGTGATTGACTGGTCAATGTGGGGTAATACAGCGGTGAAATTTCCTTTCAGATCCATTCCATCTGAGGTTTTAAAATTACAGGTTATATTGTACAGGTTTCCTGTAAAACCAACAGTTAAGGATCCTGATGAAATAAGTTTCAATGTTGAATTGGCTGCATTGAATTCATAATATGAAATATACGCACCGATGGGGTAAACCTGTTTATCGATGGTATCATTTTTCCCCGGAGTAATGGTGAAAGGCAAGCCCGAATCTGACACATTATAGGTCCCTACTTGAAGGAAAGTATCGGTTGGTGCTTGAAAAACATCTTCCAGGTATAGGTATTGCCCTATTCCTGTCAGATTGCCCAGCCCGTTTAATTTCAAGGAATCTGAAAAAAGGGAAACAGATAAGACATCATTTTTGTTTCCATTTTCAGGGAGATAGTAATCGCCAAAAAACTCTGCATACCCCCATGAATAATGTGGATTTTTCTCGTACACCAGCTGTTGATTTAACTGGCCGCCACCACACGAAGTCAGAATAGCCGCAATAACGAACATACATACAGTCAGTTTTTTCATCACAAACATTCTTTGATTACAGCGGGTACAAATTGATTTTTTAATAACGAAAATTCAGTTATTATGTTGTATAACTTTTAATGCATTTATGAGTTGTTAATCCGATAAATTTTCTTGTTTCCGGATATATCTCACAGGATAATAAGCAGCCAGAAAGCCCATGACCAGTACGGTAATAAACACCAACATCAAATCAATTGGATTTGTCAATACCGGATAAGCATCCACCACATAGCCGCTTCCGAGTTTGAGTATTCCAAAATACTGCTGCAACAAGCACAACAATGTTCCCAGGGCAATACCTGACACAGCACCGACTCCGGCAATCATCCAACCTTCAAACAGGAAAATACGTCTTATTAAGCGGTTATTGGCTCCCAGATTACGCAGGGTTTCTATGTCTCCTTTTTTATCAATAATCAACATGGACAACGATCCTATGATATTAAAACTGGCAATCAACAGAATGAAACAGAGAATGAGATAAGTAAACCATTTCTCTACTTTCATAATTTTAAAGAAACTCTCCTGTTGTTCGTACCGGTTCTTAACCTGATATTTGTTTCCTAAAAGTGTCTTGATTTGCTCTTGAACCTTCTCCTGATCTACACTATCATTTAATTTCAGTTCAACAGAGGATACCTTTGACTTTTCATAGTCAAACAGTTCACGGGCCAGTTTAATCGATACAATAACATAATGATCGTCGTACTGCAACTGTTTTACTGAAAAAATACCGGATACAAAAGTCCCTAATGGATTAAAGCTTTCTTCAGGACGAAGCAGGTTAATCTTCGAAGTCCGTTTGGGAGCATAGATATAGAGGGGATCTATAAAATGGGCTCCCAATCCGAGTATACTGGCGACACCAACTCCCGGCACAGCGCGTTCAAATGCTCCATCATTGAGGGTAAATTTACCATCATACATGATGCTGTCAATGCGGGTCATTTTTTCAAAATCATCACTCACCCCTTTGATCGTGGCGGGCATCTGTTTATCTTTGAAACGCAACAGGGCATTCTCTTCCACTACTTCTGTGAAATAAGCAACAGACTTCATTTTTCGAAGGTTGGTCAGTTCCGGTGAATTGATATCAAAAGTCTTTCCATGGGTCAGGGTTATTTTCAAATCGGGATCGAAGGATGAAAACATATCTGAAATCAGTAGTTCGAAACCATTGAACACTGATAATACGCACACCAGCGCCATCGCTCCTACCCCCACTCCTGCCGCCGAAATGCCCGAAATAATATTAATGGCATTGTGCGATTTTTTGGAGAAGAGGTATCGTTTAGCTATGCGAAACGAGAATGATAAACCTCGAAAGGAAGTTGATGTATTTTGTTGCTCGTCCATTCTTCAATTTCTATTCTATTTCGTCTGTTACCGGTCCGGGAGGATCACTCCTGAGTAAATTATCAATATTTTCAAGGTAATCCAGCGAATCATCCACATGAAAAAATAATTCAGGTACAATCCGCAACTGGTAACGCACCCTTTTACCTAAATCATACCGAATTGATTTAGTATCGGCATTTACTTTTTCCAGTACTTCTGAAGCTTTGTTACTTGGGAAAACACTTAAATGAGTGCGGGCAATACCCAAATCGGGACTTATTCGCACTGATGTAACAGTTATTAATGTACCGTGTATTTCACGGGCATACAACAAAAAGATTTCCCCCAGTTCTTTCTGCAACATCCTCGATATTTTTTGTTGTCTTGTAGTTTCCATTTTTTTATCTAATTCTAATTATTTTTTAATTTCCTATATCTTTAATTTCACCTGTCTGCTTTTTCATGGTAGCAAAATTTAATCCGTTTGCATACAATTCAATTAGTAACCATACTATTTGAAACATATCGTTTGTACAAATAGAATACTAACTTCTGTCAACACAACACAGAACGTGAAACTCTTCAAACTCCTAAACCTCAAATAACGCTGACATGTCTTCGACGATGTCAGGTTATTCTCCTATAACTAATATCCTGTTTTTTCAAAATTCTGTAGCCAAAACAGGGAGCGCGGAACCTTTTAAACCTTTCAAACTTGAAATTCTTCAAACTCCCGTCGTTCAATTAACGAATATATGTCTTCGACGATGTCAGGTTATTCTCCTATAACTAATATCCTATTTTTTCAAAATTCTGTTGCCAAACAGGGAGCGCAGAACCTTTTAAACCTTTCAAAATTCAAATTCTTCAAACTCCCGTCGTTCAATTAACGAATATATGTCTTCGACGATGTCAGGTTGTCCTCCTACTGTTTATAGTCTGTTTTTTTCAAACTCCCAAATCCAAAACGCGGAACACGGAACTTTTCAAACTCTTCAAACTCTTCAAACTCTTTATAACTTCCACTCAAACCCATCCTTAGTATCTTTTATTTCAAAACCAAGTGCAATCAGTTCATTGCGGATCTTGTCGCTCGTCGCCCAGTCTTTATTTTTCTTGGCATCCAGGCGCATATTCAATAACAAATCAATGGCTTTTTTGTAAGCATCCTTTCCGGCAGAAACTTCGTTTTCAGCAACCAGTCCCAGAATATCTTCCACAAAAAGATGGAAAACATCTTTTAGTTCAGCTAAATCATCCGGAGTAATGCTCTCTTTTCCATCAAATACCAGATTGACTGCTTTCAATGCATCAAACAAATGCGAGATGACAATCGGTGTATTTAGATCATCAAGCATGGCAGTTTCACATTTCATCCGAAGTCCCGCCGTATCAATCGAAGACGATGCTGAAGCTGTCAGTTTTTGTAAACGGGCATAACCTTCCATTAACCTGCTTAATCCTTTTTCAGATGCCTGTAACGCTTCACTGCTGAAATCCACTGTGCTCCGGTAATGTGCCTGCAGGATAAAAAACCTGACAGTCATTGGACTGAAAGCCTGGGTTAACAATGCATGGCTTCCGGTGAAGAATTCTTCCAGGTTAATAAAGTTTCCCAGAGATTTTCCCATCTTCTGACCATTGATGGTAATCATATTGTTGTGCATCCAGTACTTCACGGTTTCTTTTCCCAATGCAGCCGTTGACTGGGCTATCTCGCATTCATGATGTGGAAACATTAAATCCATTCCACCTCCGTGGATATCAAACTGTTCGCCCAGGTATTTTGTTCCCATAGCCGAACATTCCATATGCCAGCCCGGAAATCCTTCACTCCAGGGTGCCTTCCAACGCATGATATGCTCCGGGGATGCTTTTTTCCACAAGGCAAAATCCACACTGCGACGTTTTTCACTTTGACCATCAAGCTCACGGGTTGATTCCATCATATCCTCGATGTTCCTGCCCGAGAGTTTGCCGTATTGGTATTTCGTATTGTATTTTTCAACATCGAAATAAACAGACCCCTCGCTTACATACGCATAACCGGCATCCAGTATTTTTTGTACAAAGTCAATCTGTTCCATGATATGACCTGAAGCATGAGGCTCAATGCTCGGTGGCAACACATTGAGCGCTTCCATGGCTTTGTGGTAACGGTTTGTATAGTATTGAACCACTTCCATGGGTTCCAGTTGTTCCAGACGTGCTTTTTTGGCAATTTTATCTTCACCACTGTCAGCATCATTCTCCAAATGCCCGACATCCGTAATATTCCGTACATAACGGACTTTATAACCCTGATGCATCAGGTAACGGAATAAAATGTCGAAGGTAATGGCCGGACGTGCATGACCTAAATGGGCATCACCATATACTGTCGGTCCGCACACATACATGCCCACATTGGGAGTATGGAGTGGAACGAATAATTCTTTCTTACGGCTTAAGGTATTGTAAATGTATAATTTATTTTCCATAATATAGTGGTAATCAAAAGCATTATAAATATCAGAGTTGAATGGAGCGTCATTTGGAAAGTGCAATCTTGTTACTTACTACTTACCTCTTACTCCTTACTCCTTCTTCAGACCATTCCCCGTTGGGTCTTTAAATTTTCATACGCTTCATTAATCGAACGGAATTTTTCTGTTGCCGATTTTTTGACGTCTTCACCCAAATCATTTACCTTATCGGGGTGGTATTTCTTAGCCATATTCCGGTATGCCTTCTTTATTTCCTCATTGGTTGCTGTCGGTTCAATCTCCAATGATTTGTAGGCCCAGTTGCGGTCCACAAGTTTCATATAAGGAGCCTTTACCGATTCAAAATCAAGTCGGTCAATTCGGAATATCGTAGATATCCGTTGTATGGTAGCCAGTTCCGAAGCAACTACTTCCCCGTCGGCATATGCAATATTAAATAGTAAATGCAGCAACTCCAGCTTAGAAGAATAATTCAGATTCTGACTTATCTGCATGGCTACTTCAGATTCGTCGATGTTTTGTTCCAACAAACGTTTCAGGATTTGCAATGCATCCAACGCTCCCTGTTCACCAAAGTTGGCAATTAAAAACTTTTTTACCACCGCCAGTTCTGATTTATCAACCCGTCCGTCAGCTTTCATGATACAAGCCATTAGTACCAACAGGCTCATTTTGAAATCACCTTCTGTGGTATTGTTCGTCGACATGGTGGTACTCCCTGAAAATTGTGTACCATCAAACATTGAACCCAGTGTAAACCCGATTAATGCGCCCATGGGTCCACCTAATGCCCAACCAAGGCCTCCACCTATCCATTTTCCAAAACTACTCATAAAGACTTAATTTGATATGATTTTAGGGGTACAAAGATACAAAAAATCAATTTGAAAATGTAACTATTTGAAAATATGAAAATGATTGACCCTTTTAAAAATTAAAAGTTGACAGTTTCTGATTAAATTAACATAATTGCATTTAAACTTAAGTAGTAGGATTAATATAAAGTCTTTTTAATTTCTTCTTAAAATAAAGCTTCTCCCCCTGCCAACTCCAAAGGAGAAAACAGGGGGAGAAGCTTGAAGTACTTAGACACATGAATAAAAAATATGGAATCTTCAAATGGTTGCCAATACCCTGACGATCAATCCGTGCAACAGTGTCGATAAAATTTTAAACAAACAACTTTCTGTCTACTTGATCAAAATTTACAATGATATCGTATGGAAAACGGCTATAATTTTCTCCGTAGGAATTTACAATATATATCTTCCCCGCACCTGCATTTTCGGCAGCCTCTATTCCAGGAATGGAATCTTCAAATATCGCGGTATTACCGGGTTGAACTCCCAATTTATGACATGCATCCAGAAAAACATCCGGATGTGGCTTTCCACGAAAGGTCCCGTTATTGTATGCTACTTTTTCCAACCGGAACCATCGGTTTAACTTCATATTTTCGAAGTAAAAAGCAACATTTTCTATACCGGCCGAAGTAGCAATGGTAAAGGGAATCCCCTTAGATTTGAAGAATTCAAACAACTCTTCGGCACCGGGTGCAAATTTCAAATCGTTGATACAAAGCTGGCGGTAAATTAATTCCTTATCCTGTGTGAAATCGTGAATTTCCTTTTCAGTCAACTGATTGCCAAAAATACCACGCATGATATCCGGATTCATTTGTCCATGAATTTTAACGCGTTTTTCTTCATCCGTAAGCTGAACTCCATGTTTTTCAAGGAATATATCAAATGCCAAATCATGAAACGCTGTATCCCAAAACAAGGTCCCGTTAAAATCAAACACGGCTGCTTTTATCATCATTTTGTTGTTTTACTGATTGATTTTATGGATAGGTTTCTGAATTCAACTGGTTTACCTTCATTTTGGAAACCGATGTATCCGTCCGAAACAGTCAGACCGGTTATCTTGTTTTGTAAAACACCATTGATAAAAACCGTCAACGTTTTATTTTTACATATTACTTTTACTGAATTCCATTCGCCGAGTGGTTTTTCATTTGACGTAGTCATCTTTTTTACAGTAAACTTCACCGAATCAGTACATTCTTTGGCCCATAAACCATTCATGCAGATAATATCACCGGCATCACCGCTCTTTTGTTGCACCTGATAACAGACCGGCCAGATGGTGTCTTTTTGCTGAATATGTACCAGTACGCCGCTGTTACCAATCGTTTTTGTCCATCTCCATTCAGTATAAAGTTCATAATCGGAGTATTTTTGGGGTGTACGTAAATACCCACTTGAGACACCTGTTATTTGTAACTGTCCGTTATCCATCTTAAAGACATCGGTGGGCTTAATACTTTTATCTTTTAGGATATATACCCAGTTTGCCTGATCGGATGTTGTGAAAAATGTCTTTCCGGTAGTTGATTTAGTTGACTTCCCTGCAAAAGAAGATATAGAAAAAAGCAACATAACTACCGGAAGAAGGCAACATAATTTATTTTTCATGAAATGATTTTTAATAAATAAATACGAATAGTGATTTTGAGGTTTTTTCATTCAGGCCTCAAAATTAAAGATTATTCTTTATAATGGAGAATAAAGAGGGTAAAAATCTTACAGTTTTTCGGCAGCAGCTTTATCCAGGTAAAATTGTGCCGGGACAGACTGGGCGTGAATGTACGAAGCAGGTAAACTTTCAAAAGAAGGATTCCGGTGAATAATTTTTTTCAGCGCATCTGCTTTTGAAGCCCCGGTAATCAGGAAAACTACTTCATCGGCCTGATTGATCGTCTCTCCGGTAAGTGTGATTCGTTTTTGATTGGAATCGGGATGTATGGATACGGATACAAACAGTTCTGAATGAAGCAGTTTCAAATTATCGGGAAAAATTGAAGCCGTATGCCCATCATCTCCCATACCCAGCAAAATCAGGTCAAATTTCGGATAGCCGTTTCGTTTTGGCAATTGATTTTCAAGGATATGTTGGTAGTGCTTTGCTTCTGTGTTCGGATCAATTTCGCCTTGAATCGGGAATATATTGGCATCATGAACCGGTACATTTTTCAATAAACTTTCGTACGTCATGCCATAATTACTTTCAGCATGTGTTGGTGGTACACAACGTTCATCCACCCAAAACAACCGGATAAAATGCCAGGGAATGGTATCCGCATATTCTTTAGAAAGCAGATTAAACAACAATCTGGGCGTATTGCCACCGGACAATGCAATGTTAAACGGCAGGGACTTTTTGTTTTTTTCCTTCGCTTTTTCCTGAATCAAATTAGCTACAGCCCTGGCTGCATCAATCGGTGTATCGTATATATGTAAATTCTGATTCATTGCATTTAAACATTTGACAAATGAAGGATTCATTCACTGAAGCATAACCTATCAGGATCAGCATTTATTAGTTTACTCTGTCTTAAATTTCTTAAATGGAGCACGCCATTTCAATTCTTTGTTACCGAACAGGGCATTCGCTTCTTTTGGTCCCCAGGTATTGGCTTCGTAAAAATAGAGTGGAATATCCGGATTCTTTTTCCATTCCTGCAATATCGGATCCACAAATTTCCAACTGGCTTTAACAGCATCGGCACGTGCATAAAGTGTTGAATCACCGATCATACAATCCAGTAACAACCGTTCGTATGCTTCTGATATTTTATGTTCTGCTAAATCGGAATAATGAAATGCCATATTTACATTTTGCACTTTATACCCTGCTCCGGGTATTTTCATGCCAAAATCAACAGCAACACCCGCATCAGGGCTGATACGAAGAATGATCATATTTGTGGACTGTGCCATGCACCTCTGCTTGAAAAGTTGATGGGGTGCCGGTTTCAGATGTATCACTACTTCAGTAACCCGTTCAGGCAAACATTTACCGGTGCGGATGTAAAAAGGGATATCACCCCAACGCCAGTTATCAACGAATACCTTCATGGCTACAAATGTTTCAGTCTTTGAATTTGGAGTTACATCTTTTTCCTGGCGGTATCCTTTTTGAATGACATCATCCACCAGGGTTTCAATATACTGTCCCCGGACTACATTCTCAGCAATCTCGGATAGTTTGATGGGTCGCAGAGACTGAAGCACTTTGACACTTTCATTACGGATGGATTCCGAATCAAAAATGGAAGGTGGTTCCATGGCAACAACCGCCAGAACCTGCAATAAATGGTTTTGAATCATATCGCGTATCGTGCCGGAAGTATCGTAATATCCACCCCGGTTACCAACCCCTATTTTTTCGGAAGCTGTAATTTCAACCCTGTCTACATATTTCCTGTTCCAGATAGGTTCGAAAAATCCGTTTGAAAATCGGGTTACCATGATATTCTGAACAGTTTCTTTTCCCAGATAATGGTCAATGCGGTAAATCTGGTCCTCATTAAAACCACTGCGAAGCTTTTTATCCAGTTCTACGGCCGAATCATAACTGTATCCGAAAGGTTTTTCCACAATGATTCGCTTCCAGCCGTCAACTTCGGTATTTAATCCGTTTCTGATTAAATGTGCTGCAACTACTTCATACAGGAAAGGAGGAATGGAAAAATAATAGATGATATTTTTAGCAATATCCAGAGAGGCAGAAAGCTGGTCGATATATTTTTTCAAAAGACCAAAATCATCCTCAGACTGATTGTTGACTTTTTGGTAATAGACATGCTCTAAAAACGACTGCAACCTTCCGGGATCTTCTTCAACCGGTTTTTGTGCAAACTCGAGCATCGATTTTGCAACATCCAACCGGTTTACATCTTCATTCTTATCCTGACTACCCGCTCCAATGACTACAAATCGTTCAGGAAGTAAATTATCAAGGTATAATTGAAAAATTGCCGGCAATAGTTTCCTTTTTGCCAAATCACCATTCGAACCAAAAATTACAAGTATCTGGTTCTCTACCGTATTTTTTTTGATATTTTTTTTGATTATTTCCTCCATCCAATATCTCTTTTTTGTGTTTTATAACAATTGGCACGCCAAATCGTTCAATATAAAAATAATTTAGTATGTAATATCTTTATTATTATTTACTTAGCTATTTCCTTATTTTAGTCCCTGATTTACTACCTACTACCTACTTTTTCACCTCTCACTCCTCATTCCTCACTCCTCACTCCTGTTTCAAAACCACTTCTTCCGTTTAAAAAACCACAGCATCCCCAGGATCGTTAATAACATAACCCCCCACATAATAAAATAGCCATGTTGCCAGTGCAACTCCGGCACATTCACAAAGTTGGTACCATATACCCCTACAATAAATGTAATGGGTATGAATATTACGGATATAATGGTCAGAACCCGCATGATTTCGTTTAGCTTGGTACTCATGGATGAGTGATAAATACTTAGTTGATCGTAGAGAATTTCACGATAACTGTCTGTCAGTTCGGAAGCCTCATTGATATTATCCTGTAGTTCGCGAAAGTGCATGTGATTTTCATCCTGAATAAATTCCGATTCCATTTTAATCAGATTCAATATCATCTCTTTGGCCGGTTTTATATTCTTTCTCAGAAAATTCAATTCACGCTTGAATGAATTAATGTTATCCAGAAGTTCCTTCCGTGGATCATTTGTCATATCATCTTCCAGGCTTTCAATCTTTTCACCCAGCAATCCAATAATGTAAATGTAATTGTCAACCACCACATCCAACAACGCAAATGCCAGGTAATCGGATCCGGATGTACGGATTTTGTTTTTATGCCTTCTGATTCGCTCCCGAATAGGTTCAAATACCAATCCCGGTTGTTCCTGAAAGGAAATCAGCGTATTATCGGCAATGATCATGGACAGGTTTTCCACCGTCAGCACATCATCCTTTTCATTATACTGAATCATTTTTATCGTTACAAAAATTCCATTCTCGAATTCCTGCATCTTGGGACGTGCCGATGGATTCATGACTTCCGAAAGGATATTGTTCTCTATTTTAAATACACGGGCCAGATTTTCCATCAATTCCACATTGTCCAGGCCATCCACATTCAACCAGGTCAGTTTCTTCGATTTCTTCAGAGCTATCAAATCATCGCTGGATTGAACTTCCAACTCTTTGACATCTTCCAGATCAAAATCCATGGCATTCAGTACAATTTTATCCGTTTTCTTTGTACCCCTGAATACCAGCGCATAAGGCGACAGGCCTATATCTTCTTTTTTCTTTTCAATGTACCTGGACATAACAGTATGTTTTAATTTTCAAATTAGATGAATGTAGTTAATCTCCGTTTAAACTTCCGGAACTCATTTATTTTAAGAAACACACAGTATAAAACAATCAAATCAATTGCCGGTTTATATAACTCCGCTTTATTCCGTTTATTTCATGACAACAATTAAACCATGTGTTTTTTACTTTTAATATACTTTACTTTCCGGAATCTCAAGGTACTCCAATCATCATCAATGGCAACCTGCCTGACAGGCATCATTTGCCAGGGAGCCATTAAATCCCAACAATCATCACGCTTAAAATCGCACTTGTATTTTTCGAAAGTTCCTTTAGGATAGGCAATCCAAACAATGGCATCTTCATTTAAACACGGCATGAATAATTTTAACAACTCATTCAGCTCGGCTTTTTTCATGGTAAATACCATCATAAAATCAACCTGGTCGGTAGGTTTTATCTCGTAAAAAACAGAAGTTTGATCCGGTAAGGTATGAATCATATCTTCAAAAGTCAACGGTGGATGAATGACAAATAAGGGTTGTCCTTCCTTGTAATTGAGCTTTTTTAAAATTGCATCCATCGAATGAATCTTTAAATTCAGAAACTGCAAAAAAAAACTATTATGATTATCCGCAATCAGCCCTAAAACGCATTCATGAAGCCTTCACTACACAAATTTTTAGAATGTATAATCTTTATCAATTTTTATCCTCTTATAAATAATTACAGAGTGAAGGCTTCAATTGAAGTGTACTGCAATCATGGCTCAAATTATACATTAGGACACTTAGCGGATAATCATTAAAACTATAACACTTAAACACATCATCCGTTGATAATTCTACAATTCTTTTTTCAATTTAATATTCCTGATCGCGTGGTAATAAAAGCGCATGGCAGAAATAAAAAGGGGCGTACCCATGGAAATATAAAAAAGTGACAAGTAATTTAAAGGAATAATACCCGACAATCGCAATGTGATTCCAACTGTCATCATCACAGTCATCATCAGGTAGCTGCGCCAGTTAAAGAAAGAGAAGAAACAGGGTTTTTCAATTTGAATGCTTAAAATGCGGTGGATGTGTTTAAATGAAATCACCGAAAACATAAATTTATAAAACAGTATTCCTGCAAGAATGCAGCCCAATTCTTCCAGGTCAATCCCTACCGAATTGAATTTCAATACGGAGAATCCCCTAAAAAGCAGCATTCCACCGGCGAATGTCCAAACACAGGCCGCAACGAACAATAAGTACCTTTTGGGGATGCCAGGTTTAAATGTTTCAAAAAATGTAGTATGCATACAGGCAAAATTAAATTGAATGGTAAAAGTACATTTTTTTTTGAAATGAGATGCCGATTATGATGAAGAAACAAAAAATGACCCCTAACCCCTGAAGGGGAATAAGACACCTGAATAAGAGTCTTATCTTTCTAATGACGTAGTTAATATTAGATTTTAGTAAGATCAACGTAATTTCAATTTATCCTTAATTTGCTGACTTTTGGAAGCACATTAAGCTTTCCATGTTGGTTTCTATTGTTTTTGTTATGTTAGCCGACATATAAGAACCACTCATAAATTAAATTGCCCGTGCCGCGAAGTCACTAAGACTCAAAGATGCACATCGAAGATTCACATTTATCGGAAAGTAAAGAAAATCAAGAAAATAAGTTTCGTGTCCGTCAGCTGACGGATAGTGAATTTGTGACTCCCGAAAAATCGGGTTGTTCCATTTGTGGAGAAATAATTTCCTTCTAAATTGCTATTTGTTTCATATTGTTTTTGTTTCTACAAGGGGGATTACATGGCTCTTATGAAATAATTATGATCTTACATAAAACAGATAAAAAGGTTTCAAAATTACAATTGTATGAATTGTTTTGGCACATATCAACTGTTTTTGTGCAAGTCGTATTTTTTTGTTACTTTTGCAGAAAATTATATCTATGACGTTTGATATTGTTGTAATTGGATACATTGCTGGTTTTTGTACTGCCATAGCTCAGTTTCCACAAGCTGTGAAAGTAATTAGAACAGGTGATACCCAAAGCATCTCGATTGGGATGTATTGCATAATGACCTTGGGAATATTATTTTGGTTCTTATACGGGTTGCTGATTCCAAATATACCGATGATTCTTGCGAATGGTGTTTGTCTCATACCTTCTCTCTATATACTGTTTATCACAATACGGAATATATTCAAATCCAAAAAAATATCGCTATGAAGCGCATTCAGATTATCAACGGACCGAACCTGAACTTGTTGGGTAAACGTGAGCCAACAGTTTATGGTAATCAAACTTTCGAAGCTTATTTTAATGAATTGAAATCGTTATTCCCAGAAGTGCAGTTGGATTATTTTCAGTCGAATACTGAAGGTGTTCTGATTGACAAACTTCAGGAGACCGGATTTACGTATGATGGCATTATTCTCAACGGAGGTGCTTACACACACACTTCCATTGCCATTGCCGATGCCATACGTTCTTTAACAGTGCCGGTGGTCGAAGTACACATTTCAAATGTTTTCAAGCGAGAAGAATATCGTCATCATTCCTTTCTGTCGGAAGTATGTAAAGGCTGTATTATCGGTTTTGGACTGGATTCATACCGGCTGGCGATAGAAGCGATTATTCGTTTCTGATAAACTTTTCTTTTCATTCAAGTGTTTCTCACCTACCCTACTCTGATTTTTTTAATCAGAGCGAATTATTAATATATAATATTTTTTTTATGTCTAAATCAACCAAAATAGTAGCAACAATTAGTGATAAACGTTGTGATGTAGAATTTCTTCAGGCCATGTTTGATGAAGGAATGAATGTTGTCCGAATGAACTCAGCCCACTTGCAGGCTGAAGGTTTTACCAAAATCATTACCAACGTTCGTGCTGTTAGTAATCAGATCGCCATTTTAATGGACACCAAGGGTCCGGAAGTTCGTACCACAGTGGCGGAAAATGATGAGATAGAACTTTTCACAGGCGATATCGTGAAAGTGGTGGGAAATCCTGACTTAATGTCAACCCGCGAATGCATATCCGTCAATTATCCTTTTTTCGTACGTGATTTAAAAGTAGACGATGATATCCTGTTCGATGATGGAGAAATAGATCTGAAAGTAGAATCGAAAGATGAAACTGCTTTATATTGTAAAGTACTGAATGATGGTGTTCTGGGCAGTCGCAAGAGTGTCAATGTACCGGGAGTCAGAATCAACCTGCCTTCTCTGACTGAGAAAGACAGAAAGAATATTCTTTTTGCCATTGAAAACGACCTGGACTTTATTGCCCATTCATTTGTTCGGAACAAACATGACCTGCTCGACATCCAAAACATTTTGGATGCTCATAACAGCCCGATCAAGATTATTTCAAAAATAGAAAATCAGGAAGGTGTGGACAACATCGATGAAATCCTGCAATACACATACGGCGTAATGATTGCCCGTGGTGACCTTGGTATTGAAGTGGCACAGGAAAAGATCCCGGGCATTCAACGCCGGTTGATCCGCAAATGTGTTGTTGCCCGTAAACCGGTTATTGTGGCTACACAAATGCTTCATACCATGATTAAAAACCCACGTCCTACACGCGCCGAAATCACGGATATCGCCAATGCCATTTATTACCGCACCGATGCCCTGATGCTTAGCGGTGAAACCGCTTATGGCAAATATCCTGTCGAAGCAGTTCGTACCATGGCAAAAGTAGCCGAAGAAGCTGAAAAGACCAAACTATCCGAAAACGATATCCCCATTCCGCTTAGCACCAGTGACATTACTTCGTTTCTGGCAAATGCAGCCAATGAAGCAAGTACTAAAATTGGCACCAAAGCTATCATCACTGATACCTACAGTGGCAAGACTGCCAGGCATTTATCAGCTTATCGTGGCACAAACCCTATTCTGGCCATTTGTTATCACGAACGTTCAACCCGTGAATTAGCATTGTCGTACGGTGTTTTTCCCATGTTCCAGAAAGAAAAGGGAAATACACAACAATACTTTATCGCCGGATTGCATGAGCTGATAAAAAAAGGATTGTTGCAACCGGATGATTATGTCAGTTACCTCAGCGGAAGTTTTGGCGAAGGATTTGGCTCAACCTTTTTAGAGGTAAACCGTGTTGATAAAATATTTGCTGCCCGCGAAAATTATATTCTTCCTAATTTTTAAGTGCAGCTTCATTGAATGAATTCAACATACTAGTTTAGATTATTTAACGGTTATTTTTAACAATAGATTAAACCCTATTCCCGTTTCATAGTCTAAACTTTTTGTTTGCCCGATAATTGACGATTCATTTAAGACGGGCATTTGACAGCATTCTTTCTGAATGCTTTTTATTTTATCCGGGTATAGTATTTATTTGAATCCTTCTTAATATTCATTGTTTAGTTTAGTTGTATGAAAAAGATTGTTTCGTTTTTTCTCTTATTGTGTCTTATTTCCCCGCTTTGGGCTGCTGAAAGTATTAAAGGCCAGGTGGTCGATGCAGCCGATCAGTCCCCTCTCGATTATGTCAACATCACATTATTTAAAGATGGTTCTAAAAAACCGATCACATTAGTTTCAACCGATACCAATGGTGCATTTATTTTACCAACAATTGAAAACGGGAAATACAATGTCAGAATTAGTTATGTCGGATTCGCCACTGTTAATCAGGTGGTGGAAGTAAAAAACACTGCAGTAAACCTGGGCGTTATTAAAATGGAAGCCGACAGTAGAAAATTAGGAGAGGTTGAAGTAGTGGGTCAGGGATCACAAATGCGTTTTGACATTGACAAAAAAGTATTCAGCGTTGATCAGAATATCTCTTCTTCCGGGGGATCGGCTTCTGATGTGTTGAAAAACATACCTTCGGTGACGGTTGATAACGAAGGAAATGTTTCCCTTCGAAAAGACGGAAATGTAGAAATATGGATCAATGGAAAAGCATCCGGACTTACTGCCGACAACCGGGCACAGGTACTGCAGCAATTGCCGGCAGAGAGCATTGAATCCATTGAATTAATGACCAATCCTTCTGCAAAATATAATCCGGAAGGTTCGGCAGGTATTATCAACCTGGTGCTTAAAAAAGAACGCAAGGCCGGTTATTATGGCAGCGTTTCTGCGGGAATGATTTATCCTGATGGCGGCAAGGTGGGTCAAAACCTGGGAGCGAACGTGAACTACAGCAGCAGTAAATTTGATGCCTATATCAATCTGGGTTACCGTGCCATGAATTTTCAGGGTGGTGGTTTTTCAAACCGGTATAATAAAAACAAAGCCGGAATTGACAGTACGTTGATCAGTCAGAACAATATCATGAACAATTCTTTTGGTGGCCTGTTTTTACGTGCCGGAATCGACTATCACCTGGACTCAAAAAACACACTGGGTCTGTCTGGATTTGGTATGGCCGGTACAGGTAATTCAACGAATACAATCAATTACAAACAGTCTGATTTGCTGACCAACACCACACAGCGTGATTACAGCAGGACGAATACAGGATCGGGAACACGTCCCAGTGTGAACATGAACCTTGATTACAGCCACGAATTTGATAAAAAGGGAAATACCTTTATGGCCAACTTGTCCTATTCAAATCACGTCAGAGGTGGTGATAACCGCTTCCAACAAAGTGATCTTCCAACGCCGTTTAATGATATTACGCAAAGTTCTACCAATACGAACAATGAAATCATGCTAAAGGGTGATTATACCAACAAGCTGACCGAAACCAGCAAACTCGAATTAGGATGGCAAAACACAATAAGTAATCGCCTGAGCAATGCTTCCGGACTTTATACTCAGACGAAAGTACAACTACCTGCATATAAAAATGATTTTAACTATGATGAACAGATTCATGCCGCTTATATCACTTACGGGAATAAAATCGGCAGCTTTAGTGTTCAGGGTGGTTTACGGGGAGAGTATTTTTGGAAACAATCCACTAATACTACCGCTTTCTCCAAACAAACGATCCCTTCAAAATCGATTGTTCAGTTCTTCCCGAGTATGTATTTATCCTACGAACTGAAAAACAAAGATGAAATCCAGTTGAATTATTCACGACGTGTTAACCGTCCCCGCGGGCAACAGATTAACCCGTTCCGCGATTATTCCGATTCTACCAATATTTCATACGGTAATCCTGATCTGGCTCCCGAATACTCTTCAGCCCTTGAACTAAATTATCTGAAGAACTGGGAAAATCAAATGCTGTCGGCTTCTGTTTATTACCACAATACAACCAATGTAATTGAACATGTCAGCTTTCTAAACGGCGGCACCATGGAAAATACGTATATGAACCTTTCCAAATCCCAAAACACCGGGTTGGAATTAGTGTCCAAAAACCGTTTATTTACCATCCTGAATCTGACAACTTCCGTAAATTTGTATTACAGCAAGCTTGATGCTTCGGTATATCAGAATCCATACAATTTAAACTTAACCACAACGATTCCAGGACAAAGCAACTTTTCATGGAGTGCCAACATGCTGGCTAACTTTTTACTCAGTAAAACATTTTCAGGACAAATCACCGGAGAATATGAATCTCCCGAACTCGTTGCACAGGGAACCGAAGCCGCCAGATACTCCATTGACCTGGGCTTGCGGAAAACATTTATGGATCGTAAATTAAGCGTCAGCCTGATGGCAAGGGATATTTTAAATTCAAATAAACATAGTTCCACCACTTCGGGAGCCGGTTTCTCTCAAACATCCGAAACCTTTTTTCATGGACGAATGGTGGGTGTTACCTTTAGTTATAATTTCGGTAACATGAAACCCAAAGCGGCTGACATGAAAAAGAAACAAAGTTCACAGGATATGAACATGGAAGGCGGAGGAGAACAACAATAAATCCTACAACAAAAAAAAAGCGTCAATCGGATACATACCGATTGACGCTTTTTTGTTCTGCGTTCCGCGTTATGTGTTCCGTGTTCCTCGTTCCACAATCATCATGAGTAAATAAACCTCATTCCTGTTGGGACCTGCGATTTCCATATCGCGGATTATGTTATGAGTTCTGCATTTCGTGTTTTGTAATTACAATGAGAGCTTCCTATTCCACCCTGTCAAACCAAAAATGATATGAATGAAAAGGGTGTAAACGGTCAAATTGCAATCCCGATTGATATCGGGGGTAAATTGCAAATTGTAAATTGTTTGTAGTGCTAATCTGATAAAACAAAATAAATCAGGAAACAAACAGTCGGTTTACGTTGTTAGTACCAAAGAAATAATCTATTTTTGTACCATACACGGTACACATTAATTATCATATGAAAGTCATTAGCAGTAGAGAATTTAGAGATAGTCAGAAAAAGTACTTAGATATGGCTGCCAACGAAAGAATCATTATCAAACGAAAGAATGAATTCCTTGAAATCGTTCACCGTGGCAGTTCAATTCCAGAGAATCCGAGCCCTGATAACGATCCGTATTTTGACATTCCCCAAAACATTGAACGAATAGAGAAAGCACTGCAGCAAGTAAAAGAAGGTAAAGTGAGTGAATTAACCAAAGATAATCAAAAGGAATTATTAGGGTTATGAGTTATTCCATTACCATTACGTTGGAAGCCAACCAGGCAATTTTAATCTCCGTAAGTCCGGAGACAAAATGGCCTTAAAGAAACTTGACATCTTGCTGAATGAACTCAGGGAACATCCAAAGACCGGTACAGGAAAACCTGAAATGCTTAGGAACAGACTTTCCGGATTATGGTCACGTAGAATTACAGATAAACATCGATTAATTTATGAAATTAATGACGAAATGGTTAATGTAATAATCCTCAATACGTATGGACATTACTCTGACAAATAAAATTACTCAATGTAGGCTGTTATCGATACCGGGAAATTTAAGTATATCTCTTAATTGATACCGCTGTTTTGCCTGTTGGCCGATTTAGAATTTCGCTTGCCTTGATTTTTATAATTGCCTATAGTGTAATAAACATTATTCTCTTTGGGACCCGCGATTTCCATATCGCGGATTAGAGTATGTGTTTTGTATTTTGCAATTTCCATAAGTGAACTTAAGGTCACACCTCCCAATTAGTCCAGGCCTGATAAATACTACAAACGAAATAGTTTAGGTTCAACGAAGTATAACCCTGACTAAAAACAACAGTAGTCATCAACTGACCAAAACCTACAAATCCAAATTGGTCATATTCCCGGCACACATATCCCGATTTTTCATTTGAGAGTATTGCTACACGTAAGCACACTATACACCGGGCCATTAATTATCAGCATATCCTGCGCTATATTTGCTCAATCCTTCACGCAACGGACGCTCAAACCATAGATTTTTGAAGCATAATAATTAAAAGCTTTTGTTGTCTGACAATACACATTTACGTACCATGCCTGTGTTGGATCCGGGATGTATTGGGTTGAACTCCACCAGGTCGCATTGGTATTTAAACCTGTAAAATCTACATAGTGTCGTGAACCGCCTGGTAAAGCATTGAATCCCGATTCGTTCGTTGCATCGTAATTTGCAGTTGTCCATAAATGCCAGTTTGTGCTTTTCATTTTACTTCCTGCCAGATCTTCGCCGCCCAAATACGTTGTGAGCGTTCCCCACTCGTTGTTAGTAGGTATATGCCAACCCGTGGGAGCAATATTCCGGTTATCACTTACAGCCAGATGATTGTACAGTTTACCGCCAAATGCATACGTGTTATAGCAATATGCTCCGGTTGTTGCCAGTTCCCAATTATCATATACTTCCGTTATATTTTCTCCATTCCGGTACTTCATGGTTTTCAAATCTTCGGCCATCCAGGTTTGACCTCCAATTTTCACTGTGCAGTAATTGAATCCACTGCCATCTGCACATGCATCAAATACAAAAGGGATATTTTTATTATCCATAATATTGAAATCGGTTACAATGTTGCTGTAATTCCCTGAATAAGCCGTAAAAAGCAGATGATCACCCGGTGAATAAACCATACTGACAACATCTTGTTTAACTTTTGAAACATTCTTTTGTACCGGATTTGTTTCCAAAAAAGCAATCTCAGATGATACCTGCGATCTGTTCTCGCTTAGAACCTTGGCAGTATATACAAAACCATTTCCATGTACGGTCAGAACATACACTCCTTGTGGTAGCGACAAGCGGAATGAATTTTCACCACGGTCACAAAGCCTGTTTATTGAAGTAAAACTAATTCCATCAATACCGGAAACCGAAATTTGCACTTTCCCCGTTTCCGCTGCATAAAACGATAACCTGGAAGTTTCATTCATAGGGTTTGGATAAATGCTTAGCGCATTATCGTCCTTTGTTGTTTGATTTGATGCTGTGGTGACGAATGTAAGTTGGAAAGTACTACCCGAATATACAGTTTGGGTAGTTTCCTTTGTCAGATTCTGAACCACCACTTTATCGATAGATGTACTGGCGCCTGTTCCCGAAAACGTTAAGGTATATTCGGACGCATTTACAATGGTAACAATAAAAAAAAGCATTGCTACCGAAACAATAAACGAGAGCTGATTTTGTAGATTTTTTTTCATAATGTATAATTTAGTGGTTCGTAAATTAGTAACAAAATGATTACAAATAAGTTCAGTGATTAGAGTGTAACTAAATATAAGATAGTTCAGGGTCAACGAAGTATAACCCGGACTTAAAACAACAGTAATCATTAACTGAACAGAACCCACAAATCCGAATTGTTTTTATTCCGGAACATTTATGTGTTATTTCTTCGGGGTTTTGTTCTTCGTTCAAACATCCTATCCAATTTGCAATTTACCTGAACGAAATACACGATGCATTCTCATATCTACCTTGATACCTCAGCGTTCAATGCAACATCAGGATCATACCGGACTATAAACGCTATACCGAACCGATCGGCTAACTAACTATAGAAATCAATTCCTGAATTTGTCCATATGCCCGACAAACAGAATTTATTTACAACTTATATTTTAATTTTACAGATGCTCCATAATAGAAATAACTATAATTAAATATAGGATTAATTTGAAATTCCGGCTCTAAAATAAACGTTGGCGACAACTTAATAGTCTTACCAACCTTAAATGCCCATCCAATATATAATTTAGGATCAATGCTATATGATGTCAATTCAACATTACCCGGCTTAGTTTTGTCACTCCCACCAACAAAATAATCCAACGTTACACCACTGGATACATTCACAATATCTGAATAATATTTATACAAAACAGGTAATGACAAATAATCCTCTCTGACATTATGCAATTGATTTATAACCCCAAAATCAGGAATAGTGAAAAAGTAACTTTCTATCTTACTTCTATAATTTAATCCTAATACAAAACCATGGTGTTTTGAGAGTTGATTCTCGTATGTTAGTCCAAAGCCAATTCTTATATTGTCGCCACTACGTATTTCACCATTTAAACCGATGCCGATATATTGTTGTTTCTGAGAATAAACTGAGATTGATAGAAAAAGAAAGAATGCGAATAATATTTTACGAATCATGTTTTTTATTTTAGCGGAGTACTCGTTTTTCAACGAGTACTTCCGGTTTTATTGATAACTTATTTCAAATTAATACCCCAGGTATAGGTTTAATCGGTTTTTCTTATAAAATGGTAGTGCGACAGATGTCGTTTTCAACCTCTTACATTTATTTTTTCTTTTTTATATCCGGAGATTACCGGGATTATTTAAAGCAAAGTCACTTTGTGCAAGTTTACTGACACCCTGAACTAAATGAAAGTGTGAACTTCCGGTACTTAATAGATCTTCTAATAGCAATTCAGGCTGCCAATGAATGTAAAGTGTATCAGACAGTCTTAGTTTGTCGTTTTTCTGTCAATTCGTTATCAGTCGTTTTAATGCTTAAATAATAAATATCGTTTTCTTTCCTACCAGCCCTTAGGTTAAGTCACATTTTTTTGTTTCTCTTCTTTGAATTCTGACATAGTATGAATAAAACGGTACACACTTTCATGATGCCGGCACCCTTAATATATGAATCAACTTTTCTTCTTTTTCAATATGCCTTTATCCACGCTTTCATGGAGTAAGTTTTCTGCATAATTCCACAGGGTGGTTGAACCCTCTTTAATCACTTTTTTCTTCTCATATACATGGTTGTAGTCAACATCAAATTCTTTCCAGGTACCGCCATTATTGGAAGCGTTTTGTAACAGAGGCTCAAACCGATCCATTGATTTTGCAAATTTTGCCTCATTAGTCACACCCGTTTCAAACTCTTCCCAAATTGCAATCAGTTCATCCGCTTGTTCCTTAGGCAGAAGTCCAAAAATTCGGATTGCGGCTTTTCGTTCGTTGTCTGTATTCGAATGACTTTTAAGCGTGTCATAGATAAAGGTATCTCCGGCATCAATTTCAACAATATCATGAATCAAAACCATTTTCAGTACTTTAAGCACGTCTATCGGGGTGTCTGAATGCTCTGCAAGCACCATAGTCATCACCGCCAGATGCCAGCTATGCTCTGCATCATTTTCGGGTCTAACGCTGTTAAATAGCTTTGTTTTGCGTTGAATGTACTTGATTTTATCGATTTCCTGAATGAAACTTACCTGTTTTGAAAGATGATCGGGTTGCATATTTTCTTAGTTGTTTTTTTTGTATTTCTGATTCCTGGCATAAAGTATAGTTGGCTCTATTTCGTTTTAAGTGGATAACATGATTTAATATTTTTTGGTATTGAATTTATTACTCTGTAAGAGTAGTCTATGACTAACCCCCGGATTTATCCGGGGGAAAGAATAACCGAAACGAATTAACTCCGTAGGAGTTTACCACTATTGAACTTGTCAGGCATATGTTCATTTGCAATTTTTACCGCAGCGTTCAAATTCGTCTTGCGGCATAGTGAATGCAAATGCAATCCATGACAGTCCTGATAGCTGTCATTCTTTTTCTATACCCTAAAATAAGACCGCATTATCCGTCGGCAGACGAGCCAAAAACGATATGAAACAAACGAATGTAAACGCTCAAATTGTAAATTGTAAATTGTAAATTGTAAATCTGAAGGGTTTGTTTCATGAGAGTCATTCCAAAGACACTTAAAACCCTATCGTCAACCCCATTCCATTTTGACTTAATCCGAACCTTATATCATACTTATTCTCAGCGTTGCCCGAAATAACGTTATTCTTATTATAAGCATCTACGGCCATTTTTACATTCTTATTCGTAGAAATAACAATAGGAATATAGACAGCTATCAATCCGCATCCTAAGGCAAATTGAGTCCAATTCGCTTTTTGTCCACTGAATGCTTTGGCAATTGGATAAGCAACACAAAAACCACCTCCAACACCGGGTAATATTGATAATGCATTTGAAGTTTTGGCCTTGTTTAAATAACTTATAGCTTCTGCATTGCCTTTCATTATTGCGGCCATTTTTCCATAGGTAAGGACATGGCCATTCTGCACGTAATAATGTGAGATCCCACGATTGACTTTCTTAATACTGTCGTTGTTGTTTTGACAGAATACTGAAAGGCTAATTATCAGACTGAATATAAATATTATTGATTTTGTCATAAGTTGTGATCTGTAATTTTGCTTCTTCCTTCTTTTTGTCATTTCTCGTGAAGTGTGGTTTAAGATCAGTCAATTCGTTGTTGTGTTTATTCTAATACATTCACCTGACTACCATGGCAATTTTTGCTTTAGGTGTCCACGGAATTCCATTAGAGGGGGTCTGCCGAATGCACGCGAGCCAATATTGAAGTTAATGCGTGTAATCAGCATCTTTTATTTTCGTTTCGTTTTTTCTTCGAGTTTTGGCAAGTCTTTTTTATATTGTTCAATATCCCATTTTATTTTCCAGTGATTTACATAATAAGCCAAAGGTTCAAGTCCAACACTGGCTCTCCGGCTATCGACGTTATCAGGGTCTTCTAATGGTAGAATATAAAATAGTTGTGTTTCTTCATCTCGTCCGATTTGACTGCCGTAAATCTGACGTTTCCCTTGTTTAAGGGCTAGTCTGTCCTCCAGGAGTGCTAAACTACTACCTTGTGCCTTGCCGTTTTTTACAGCTTCCCGCATCATGGGCAAGTATTTTTCCTGTGTTTTTTGGTCAGAATGCTGGATGACAACAAACAAGGCAGTGTTGCCTTGTTCTCCAACCACATCGGCACCCAACCAACCATATTTGTCAAGTACTGACTTTATTTTTAGTATATTTATGGAATCCTTTCCGTTAATTATTTTCCAATGGTCTTTTATCTCTTTTGACTCCCAACCATACTTTTTTGCAATTCCGTCAATTTGTTGCCTGTACTTCTGGTCTTCCACATAAACAGTATCAAGCATTGCCATCAAAGGTTTGTTCAGATTTTCTTCTGCGTTGTCTTTATTTTGTTTGATTTTTTCAAGCAACAGCTCCCATCGTTTGTCGTTGTGTAATGAGATTAAGTCTGAGTCTGTCGTGATATAGCTATAGTCGGTATACTTTGAAACAGTCGCAATTTTGTTCAGTTGAAAGAAAGCACTGTCAGGGTCTGCTGCCAATGCCCAGGTACAAGCAGCATTATACCTGTCATTTGACGTCCCTCTCCAGCCATTTGCTTTAAAAGCATCAGAATATTTATACGCAGAATTTTTGAAGTCTTTTGCACGATAAAGAGAGTCGGCAATGTTTACAAGGTCAAAATAATCTTTTGAGATATTTTGACCTGAAATAAAGTTTGTCAATACGATGAATGCAAGGAAGAATGTTGCCTTTTTCATAATTGTTGATGTACTGTTGTCTTTTTTAAATTTCTGCTTACAACCGGATCATAGACCGTTGTTTGTGACTGTTGATTTATTCGTTATAAAGTTGTCAGAATTTTAATTCAACCCGTATATTTGGAGTCGTCATACCTCCAAAATACGAATAGGAAGTACCATCAGGACCCGCACCCGGATCATTTAAAAGTTCGAAGTTATAACCCAATTCAATATTAAGTGCGAGTTTTTCATTCAAATAAAAGCTTTTTCCAATGGAAGGTGCAAGAAAAAGCAAATTAGGTTTGTAACCGGCAACCATTTTCGAGTAGGCAATTCTTCCATTCAGATGCCATGTTTTATGGTCATATTGATTTACTTTCCCAAAATACCATGCGTTATCGAGACATACCGAGAAACTTAATGGCATAAAAAGTCCGAATGATGAACCTGCGTCCACTCCAATCGAATAGTCATGAATGGCACGGTCAAACCCAAAATAAAAACCCTGTGTAATAGGATCAATCCCTACATTATACGTGATGCTTTTGTTTGCCTGGGCTGAAATAATAGTAGAGAATAAAAAACATGAAATAAATAATAAACTGATTTTTTGTTTCATAATTTGAAATTTTATATTTTTTTTTCTTATTTCTTTTCCTTTCTAACACAATACTTCTTCGAAAAAATTATGGGCTTTGATATACCCGATACACGGGATGTTGATTTTAAAGGAGCGTTCACTATCCATCAGCTGACAGACAATGCGAATACGAAAGCGATAATTGAATGCCTACCAATAATGAGAATAATTTATAGTATGGTCTGTACCATTTTATTGTATTTTAGTCTAAAATGTTATAGTAGCCATCTCAGACTTTGCTGTTTTCTAATTAGCTGTATATATAAATGAATCGCTGTATCCTGTACCAGCAGCGTTGGTTGCAAAAGCTCTCACATAAATAGTGCTGTAACCGATAGTAGTATATAATATCAGATCTAAATCTGTTGCTGAACCTGGTCGCGTTGAAGCAGAACTATAATCCGTTTTCGATGGGTTGGGTCTGGTTGACATATAATAGCCGCTTTCTGTTACCACGCTGCTACCCTGATAAACTACTTTACAATGTAGGGTGATGACAGAACCACTTTTTGTTGATGAAAGAATGACAATAGATGGAGCCCCGATGGAGTTGGTTTCATTAGTTCTGAAAATACTTGTCGTACCATATACTGTGCTCTGGTTATCCGTTACATATGAACGCATATAATAAGTTGTACCAGGTAATAGTCCGGTCATTGTAGTACTATAAGTATTCGATCCTGCTCCTTCATCAGTTTTACTGTCGAATGTTGTTGGATTTCCTGTAGTATTCCAACATACACCATGCGAAATGATTGTTCCGGGAGTTGTACTGGTAATATTAGCACTTACTGTTGCAGTAGTTGCAGCAAGCGAAGTAAATTGCGGGTCAGTGATGTCCAATGCAGTTTGTCTGGTTTTGAAAATCACATTGTCTCCATAGATAATGGCATTATAAGAGGTCGCGTAAGCCCGCACATAGTAGGTTTTATTGGATTGAAGGTTTGACAAATTTGCCCAAAAAGTGGCATTAATTTCTGTTGATTCTGCGAAATTATCATCCACGGTCGGATAAGGCGATAAGCTACAGCATACTCCCCGGTTCAGAATGATAGTACTACCAGTTGCCAAAACAATACCGCAACAACTTGTTGTAGTTAGTTTTGTATTTATTGCGTTTAAAGTGTTTACTGCAAAAGTAGCATGTTTTGTTTTGAATTTCATAGTACTCCCAAATACAGTATCTTTTTCATTTATTGCATAAGTCCTCACATAATAGGTACTGTCCGGTTTCAACGATTTCAGATTACTGGTAAAGCTTCCTTCTCCAATACCATCAAGTGTAATACTATCACGAAGAGTAGGAGAAGTATGTGTACTCCAGCATACTCCCCGGGCTGTTATTACTGTCCCGTCACTACTAACCGACCCACCACAGGTAGCGGATTGATAAGCTATATCGGTAACCGGGAATGTTGTAACTTTAGGAAATTGAAGTTTCACCTCGTCTTTTTTACAACTTGCAAATGTAAATACTATGAATGATAAAACTAAAACATTGAAGGGGGAAATCTTTTTTTTCATATTTCTAAATTCTTTAATATGTTGAAGTTTAATTTTCTATTTCAATATTTATTGTTGGTTTTGTAAATTTCGTATTTTGTTTTGTATTTTTCACTTCCTCCTTTTTGTCCTTCCGGATATTCTACTTAAATGTCTAAATGTTTTTCGTTGTCGAAGGGTTCCGATAGCTATAGGGACCCAACAAGCAGCAACACTATTGACTGATTTATATATATCCGTTGAGTCTGGACTTGAGAAAGAAACATCTCTATTTTGACCCAAAAATTCTGCCCTCCCTCAAAAGAGTCTATTCAAAGACCATGCAATCTCTCCGATAACTCCATTGTAAACAAACACTTTTATTTTCCTCTCCAAACAAGACCTCTCATAGATATAGTGCAATCTATACTTCATACCGGGACGTATCGACAGCATGAAGTCCTATGTAATATGAGCCGGGTTTTTATTCTTTAATAAATTTTCTTACTTCTGTTTTCCTATCATTTGTAAGTTTCAAAAAATAAATGCCATTCGTCAACATGTCAATTTTTATCACGGTCTTAATATTCTTTATTTGCTGATTCAGTAATTCATTTCCGAATATATCGTAGATACTGATTAAAGATTCATTTAATGACTCCTTAGACAGTATCGTTAAGGACACTTTTGCCGGGTTTGGGAAGACATCAAATAAGAAATTATTGACTGTTTTTACTGAATTGATTATTTTGGCTTTTATGCATGTTGATTTTGACAAAATCTGAGTCCCATTCTTAACTAAAAAAATATCGTAACAGTAATCAGTATTGGCATTTATGCTCTGATCTAATATATACAAATCAGAGACTCCCCGTTTAAATAATATATTGTTCCTGTAAACATTGAAAGTTGTGTTTTTAACAGTTGCAGAGTTGCGCAGTATGACATTATCCTGAGATTTTACAGTTGATTTTACACTGCCTGTTTCAAACTTTGAGATGAATGTGAATGCAGAATCTGTAAAGTTTATTGATCCGGATTTAATGATTGTCGGATTAATTTCAAATAAGGATGATGTACTTCTGACTTCAAAAAACATTTGATGTCCGACAATATAACCCGGTTTCATGGTTGAATTATAGGTACACATATTTACGCTTGGCTGACAATTAAATACATATACTGAATCATTTTTTGCAGAGTAAATCTGACTGCTTACCAATACTTTCCCCTGTTCATTCGGGCTACTACAGTTACTTGAAGTATTTCCATCGTTATCATAGACATTAATGGCATCACCTTCGGACAGGAAGTTAAATGCTGAAGCATCAACAACTATGGTATGGTATTTTCCCCAACCCCAGTTTACAATTACGGTACTGTCACCCAGGTTTTCTGATTTAGGATTAAAATCAATCACCGCAATTTTATAGAATAACCTGTTTGATAGATTTTTAGTATCAGACACATTTGATTCGGTAACAAAATTTCCACCTTTCGTATATGTGATTGTTGTATCACCATTTAGTACAGAAGAGAAATCATAAACTTTGTCACCATCAAAATCCCAGTTGTAACTCTTTATGGCACCGTCAACATCTGTGGCTGATGACTTGAAAGTCACTTCCAGAGGCACTTCACCCAGTAAAGGTGTTATCAAATTAGTTACTACAGGCACATAATTACTTTCACCATTTTCCGACATGAGTAATGGGCTGTAAATAACTTCCCCTTTATTGATATCGTCAAGTTTATCTGCTATTTTGTCGTTAATTGTGGCTACATCAGTTGTCCCCCACCAGTTTTGTGTGGCAGTAAGGTTATTGGTTGCGACATTCTGGATATTGTATGTCCCATTGTTCGAAAAGTTACTGTTGGTGACACTCAGGTTTGCATTTGTATTCACCTTTATTCCGGTATTCATTCCGCTGATGGTGCTTAAGCTAATAGTGTTATTTCCGGTTAATTCCAACCCAATCCCTGTTCCCGAACCTTTTACAGAAACACCCTGCATGGTCAGATTATTGCAAATTAGCTTGTGATCTGTTCCACCGGTAATGGCACTGTTGCTGATGGACACCGTGTTTGCATCGCTCAGATTCATTGGCAAATTGGTGATCTGACTATTGGCAATGGTTATGCCGTAGTAATTATTCGTAGGAACAAAACTTCCACCGTCAACAACACTGTGGTTGATATTGAAATTTGCACCACAACAACCTATTTCCCAAACGGTATTTTTCACGTTACAACTATCCAGCCATATTCCATTGTTATACGAATCTGAATACAAAGTGGCATTCTTTATCTGCATCCTATTCAACGATATTTTTTCACTGGATGGATAATCTCCCATTATCTGACCCGATTCCAGACTTCCATTGTCAAGTAACAGCTGCGCTCCGGTGCCATACCCACTGGTAAGCACATTGGTGTTTTTAATTCGCAGATGGCTGGCTTTTAATAGACCACTGTTTTTATCTCCCTGAACATATTCAGATTCATTACCTACCTGAATTCCGATATTTCCATCCACCATTTTAAAGTAGCTGAGTTGATGGGTGGATAAATTGGTTCCTTCAAAGTTCAGAAACCGTTTTCCCTTTTTTGTTCCACTCACATCACTGCGGAATACAATCGTATCCGCAGGAGTTCCATTGGCCAGCAGTTTGCCTTTTATCAGTAATTCATAATCCCCGGTGTATCGAACTTCTACACCCGGTTCAATGGTCAATGTTACACCCACGGGAACCTGAACATCACACAACACATAATACGGACTACTTGCTTTTCTCCACACAGTATCTGTATCGATTATTCCGCAGACACCCGTACCTGCATCTGAAACGCCCATGCCGCTTAATCCAATGACACTTGTCTTTTCTTTCGAATTGTGATTCAGAGTCAGTGTTCCGGTGATTTGTCCCAATGAAACAGGTTTAAATGATACAGTTAATTCACCTGTACTATTTGGTTTAATGGTAAAACCTGTTTTGTTTATGGTAAATAATCCACTGCTGGAAACAATACTGTTTAACACTAAATCAGCACCTCCTTTGTTGGTAATCAATAGTTTTTTGTCAGTTGTATTGTTTAGTTGAACAACACCCATATTCAGGTCGGTTGAAGATAAACTAATCGCAGAGACTGGAAGTCCGGCTCTTGCATACAAGCTTTCATGGCCCTCTGTCTGATCAGTCAGTCCATCTGCAGTTCCATCATATGCTGTTACTGCAATGCTGTCGTTTATGGATACAGATGTCAATGTATATGTAGTGGCATTTCCGGCATTTATAACATGTGCATAATGGATTCCATCGGTTGATCCATAATAAACATTATAACCCGAAATATCTGTTTCTGTGTTGGCTGTCCAGCTGACTTCAACATTACTGCCCTGAGCTGCTTTAATAACATTCAATGGCGGAATGATGGGTGCTGTTGTTTTTGGACTGTTCAACTGACTTGTAAAGCTTATTGTTCCGACATTTATATCATCATTTTTATCCCATAATAATTTGGCTATATCAACGATATTGCTTGTCCCCCACCAGTTTTGTGTGGCAGTAAGGTTATTGGTTGAGACATTCTGGATATTGTATGTCCCATTGTTCGAAAAGTTACTGTTGGTGACACTCAGGTTTGCATTTGTATTCACCTTTATTCCGGTATTCATTCCGCTGATGGTGCTTAAGCTAATAGTGTTATTTCCGGTTAATTCCAACCCAATCCCTGTTCCCGAACCTTTTACAGAAACACCCTGCATGGTCAGATTATTGCAAATTAGCTTGTGATCTGTTCCACCGGTAATGGCACTGTTGCTGATGGACACCGTGTTTGCATCGCTCAGATTCATTGGCAAATTGGTGATCTGACTATTGGCAATGGTTATGCCGTAGTAATTATTCGTAGGAACAAAACTTCCACCGTCAACAACACTGTGGTTGATATTGAAATTTGCACCACAACAACCTATTTCCCAAACGGTATTTTTCACGTTACAACTATCCAGCCATATTCCATTGTTATACGAATCTGAATACAAAGTGGCATTCTTTATCTGCATCCTATTCAACGATATTTTTTCACTGGATGGATAATCTCCCATTATCTGACCCGATTCCAGACTTCCATTGTCAAGTAACAGCTGCGCTCCGGTGCCATACCCACTGGTAAGCACATTGGTGTTTTTAATTCGCAGATGGCTGGCTTTTAATAGACCACTGTTTTTATCTCCCTGAACATATTCAGATTCATTACCTACCTGAATTCCGATATTTCCATCCACCATTTTAAAGTAGCTGAGTTGATGGGTGGATAAATTGGTTCCTTCAAAGTTCAGAAAACGTTTTCCCTTTTTTGTTCCACTCACATCACTGCGGAATACAATCGTATCCGCAGGAGTTCCATTGGCCAGCAGCCTGCCTTTTATCAGTAATTCATAATTCCCGGCATAACGAACTTCCACACCCGGTTCAATAGTCAATGTTACACCCACGGGAACCTGTACATCACCTACTAAATTATAAGGACTCAAAGCCTTTGTCCATCTTGTATTGAAACTTATACTTCCTTGTACATTAACTTGTGCTGAAATTACATTCAAAAGACAAGAAAAAGCAAGAATGCCAAAAAGTGTTGTAAATTTTCTCATATAGTTGATTCTGTATTAATATTCAATGTTTCATTTTCGCCTTACCCATAAATTCCGGGTCCATATACATTTGGCGCTCCCCAAAGGCATCTGGAACTTGAACAATCATTGTCAGTCTTTTCTTATTCTGTAAATTCTCAAATCATTTCTTCCCCTCGTTCATTACGAAGGGTTAATGGTTGAGTGGTTGTAACGTATAATATTTAAACTAAACATTTTCTGATAGAAACAAATTACTAGCTGTGTTTTGTCAGTATATGATTTATTTTTAAAGCCCTCAAAATTACATATATTTTTAACATCACCAACCATTTGAGTAACTTATTTTTATACATCTTTATAAAACGGGTGTTTACATGCATTAAAAAACAAGGAGAGGTTGGTATAGGTACTTACGTTAAGGGGGTCAGAACATTAAAGAACAGAGTTGAATATTTCATTGCTTAGATACGTTAAGGTTCTCAACCGGCTTATTAACTTAAGATCCATATTTCATGGGAAACCCCCTCGTTTGTAACGAGGGGGTTATGTTGATCGTTTGTAACGTTCAATATTTAAACTAACTCCTTTTTTGATAAAACAAATTACCACCTGTCCCCACGTTACAAACAAGGGGAAGAAGATTCCATTGATACAGATGGTTTTACAGATCTGCCTCTCTGAAGCTGATTAGCTTGTGATTATCTTCGTCCCATAACCTATACTTCAGGCATTGAAGGCTCGAAAGAAAAGTAAGGTATTCTTTCTGGAAAATAGTATTTTCACGCAGGCATTTCTCTAAATTGTAATTGGGTATTTTAGAACTTAAGTGATGCATATGATGAAACCCGATATTCCCCGAAAACCATTGCAGGATTTTTGGAAACTTCAAATAGGAGGCTCCATACATGGAAATGGTCGAATAATCCCATTTGTCGGTACGCTCCCACACCACGTCTTTAAACTGGTGCTGGACATAAAAAAGCCAAAGTCCAAAATCTGATGCGAATACCATTACCGGAATCTGAATAAGCACATAGGTTTTAAAGCCTATTAAAAGAGAAACAAGGGTTATCGCAATAATGAGTACCAAAGTCGTTAAATGCACTAATAAATTGATACGTGTAGTGAGTTTTTTATTCGGAATACGGTTTATTAGCGTATTAACAAAAAATGGAGCAATGATCAGCATTATAACCGGATTTCGGTACAAACGATAAAAAAGTTGCTTCTTTTTCGGACTGTTTTTAAAATCCTCAACAGTCCAGGTCATCACATCACCCACACCACGTTTATCGAGGTTTCCTACTGTCCGATGGTGGATCATGTGTTCATAATGCCATTTATGGTAAGGGGTAAAAGCAAATCCCCCGGCAATTATTCCAACAACATGGTTTAGCTTTTTTGATTTAAAGAACGATTTATGCCCACAGTCGTGAAAAATAATGAAAATTCTCACCAGAAACCCTGCTGCAATCATCGAAAGTGCCAGTGTTATCCAGTAAGAATATTGTAAGGAATAAATCATGAGTACCCATAATAGTAAGTAGGGCACAAAAGAATTGATTACCTGCCACCAACTTTTAACTGAATCGGGCTGAGTATATCGCCTGATAATTGAAGTCCAATTCGACCATTCATTATTACTGGTTTCCATATCATTCATGTCTTTAGACAATTTAAAAACAAAATTAATACTGTATATCAAAGGAAAGTAATTTGGAACAATTAAATATCGTATTTTAAATTCATGGGATTAGAACGCAGATTTTCACTCATTTGGAAGATATTCCCGAGGACTATCCGGAGGATTTTAAACATCAACTTGTTGGAATTGTCTTTCTTTCCTGTCAAACCCTTGTCCTTCCGTATATCCTAATTAAACAACTAAATGTTGTGTATTGTTGTCACTATTTGTAATTATTCAGATAGCATTCGGGATAATCAACACCACTATTGACTGATTTATAAATATCCGTTGAGTCTGGGAATGCACTTCACCCTATAATGGCAAGTGGTGTTGAGAACTCGGCATTTGTTTTAGTCAGATTGGTGTATCCATTTATATGTGTCGTTCTCATAAGTTATTACCCCGCCACCTACTTCATCTTCTTCTACAAATATGGATTTGTTTTTCAATCTTAATATTGTATCACCTAAAATATCTCCGGTATTTTTGTCAAATATAATTTCAAATGTTGTTTTGTCTTTTAAAACGCCCCAAAAGTCAACCCAATCAAAGTCAGTCAAATGTGCAATTTTTTTTCCAAAACCTAATTTAGTTACTTTATGAGTCTTACCGTCTGTTATAATTATTCCTGAATTCTTTTGTTTTTTGAATTCTGCTTTATCTACAATGCCGTCACCATTAAAGTCTTCATATATAATCTCTTCCAAATTGTAAATTTTAAAATTTTTGTATTCTGAATTCAAGCTTTCCTTTCGAAATTTCATAAGCTTACTAATTGAATCAAACTCTATCTTTGAAATTGTAGAAATCGAATCTTGTTTAACCACTTTGTCAGATTGAGAATTTTTCACATTGTTTGTTTGTCCACAACCTATAAGAGACAAAATAGTCAAAAAAAAAATATGTTGTTTGTTCATATTCTTGTTATTTGTTTTTTATAAAGTATGTGCTCAGGACAAAACTTATATCCTTTTTTCTTTTATTTAAATCATGGCCCTTAAATCAAGGATAAGTTTTATCGATGTGTAACCTTGACAGATCTTAATAGTAGTTTTCAACTAATCAGAACCCACAAATCCAGATTGTTCTTATATCCATCACAAATTATCTACGGGTACACATGTTACTTATTTGAAAAAATATCCCAGAATAAATGCTATTGCCCCCAAAGGAATTATCAAGATGAATATGGGTAAAATGAAATTTAATACTGATTTTGCAATGGATATTTTTTGAACTTCAGACAGTCCGATTACCATGAATACAATTGTCCAAATAGCCAGGATTGCCTGGAAAATTGTGGACAATAGTCCTATTGAATTCAAAAACCCATCTTCAATAATTCTATGAGTTCCTGATTTGAAATATCCTTCTCCATAAACAGCAATTTGTGGAATCATAAAAACTGTGGAGAGGATGCCTGGAATCATACTATATGCGGTAATTCTTAATATTGATTTAGTATTCCCTTTCCCTTTTAAGAACTTGCCAGTCAGACTTAAAAGTGCAGCCATAATGTAGTATGAAATCCAACCAAAAATTCCACCTCCAATAATGCACATCAATATAATGACCCAAGTTGATAAAACATCTCCGCTTTTTAGCAAGTATTGGTTACTTAGCGCACTATGTATTCCCGTTAAAACCAACAAAATGGTTACATATTTATCATATTGTTGATCATTGATATATTTAAATATGCGTCTAGGAGAAAACCATATTTTTGTAAATATGTCTCTGTCTGTTACGATTAATTCTTCCGGATTAGTGTCTAAAATGGTTTCCATACAACTATCTTTTATCTGTGTAAAACTTGTTCGGGTTTCTTAATCTGTAAATTCTCTAATTCTGTAAATACTGATTCATACAATAGCAGGTAATCCGGCTATTGCGCATAATGGAAGTTGCTCTTTTTTCATTTTTCAATATATTCTATCGAGGTTCTATACGAAGACCCTTTGATAGGAGAATTTCCCGAGAATCCGGGATGTTTTGCTTTGCTGTTTTGGATAGTAACTTCAGACTCTATGGCAATGATAATTTTTCTTTCTTTGTCCAGCCAGATGCTTCCATTTATTATTCCATTGTCAGTTTGAGTGTAATCACCCGACTTTGTGATATCAACAGAAGTGCCGTTAAAGTTAATCCGAAAACAATCATGACCATTTTTGCTTTCAATTCCGACAAAGACATTTTTGAGACTTTTGTATTTTGTTCTGTATAAACCAAATTCATCAGTCTTCCTTGTAAGCCAGGTTTGTCCAACCGGAATAGGATCTTTCGGTAATTCAAAAAACCGTTCATCATCCGAATCATCGGATTTCAATAGATATTCGTTGTTTTTTTGATTGAGTAAATCCGTTTTTAAATTTGCACCATAGTTGCTATAAAGAATGTGTATCCTTGCATTTTCAAGCTCTTCCTTTTTTGTTGTTATTCTCCTTGAGTCAACATAGTATCCGCATGAGTCAACAGAAAATTCATACCAGGTATTGCTATTTGTCATAGTGTCCAGCGGTTGAATGGAAATATATGAATACGTTTTATCACTACTACGATTCGTTGTTTTTATGTATTTGTAACTTGTACCTGATTGATAGTTATAGTTTAACGAATTCAGGTCATTCACTACATGGACTTCTTGTGCTGATAGTAAATAACAATTCAGAAATATCAGGATACTTAGTTTGTGCATAACGACTTAGTTTGAGTATTTTACTGTCTTTTTTGAGTGCTATCTACCGGGACAATAACACGGAGGTGAATATCTGTATCAATATTTATTCATTCTTTCGAAGCATACTTCGTCTTATGCCATCATCACATTCATACATAAACCAATAGTTATTAAGGTCATATTTTAATAATTTTATCCTGTCAAATAAATCTTTATAGTGTGTGTCCATGTATATTTTCACAAATGAGGGAGAATGTTTTTTTGAAGGATAGACTGTAAATTTTCTATGTTGGAAAGTATAACTGATGGAATCTGCAACATCACCATTGTATCTGATATATCCCGAACTGTCAGTTTTTAATTCTAATATCCGGTTGTTTTTTGTATAAACTTTTACAGTAATGTTATGCAGTCTTTTATCATCTCGTGTCATAAGCCACACTATGTTTTCACCATCTTTCTGTTGTTTCTCAATATAAGAACAGTTTTTACAATTACCAATCTTGTCAATAACCCCCGAAATTATTATTGAGTCTGGTCTGATTTTAGGTACCAATACTATCGCTGAATCTTTTACATAATAGTAACCTTCGGATTGCTCAAAAGACACGTCGTCCAACCATGTTATTGAGCAATTATTTTCTTCTTTAAAATTGAAAAAATATTTTCCATGACACGGGAAATAACAATAGTCTAAACAGACATAATATTTTCCTTTTTCAAGTTGTGAATAAACACTCAAACTGGTAAGTGTGATAGATAACAATATGAACAAAAGTTTTTTCATTATTTAATATTGTTGATAGCAACATAGCCAAAAGCAGTCCCTTTTTATTATTTGATTATGGACGTATCCACAAGGATAGAGGAAATCGAGTAATATCCAGTCTCTATTTAGTGTCATTTTCTTAATGTTTTCTTTTCTTTGTCCATGACTATCAAGTACAACACACTGATTCGATCAAGTTTAACAAAATGAAATCTGCACTCAAAACAAATTCCGTTTTCAACTTTATAAAACCCATAAATTCAAATTGTACTTATTCCCGCTTGTACCGATTTTTAGATTTTTATAAGGAAGTTGTGCTTCGCTCAAACGCTATCCACCGACAGCACATCTTCAATACACCTTGACGAAAAAGGGGAACCAGGCATTTTATTTTTTCATCAATTTAATCACAACTACCGCTTGAAAATTATCTGTTGTGTATTTTACAACTTCATCTTTAGATTTTATAATTTCAATTGAGTCAACTTCCATAGGATTGATATTCCAAAGTTCTTTCTTAGTGAATTTATTTCCTTCACACAAAATCAGTACATTTCCTTCTAGTTTCGTCAAACCATATAGCTTTTCGCCCGTAAAAGTCATAATTAACACGACACCTTTTTTACCTCTACTTCCATAGAGATTTGTACCTGTTTCATGTTCTAAAATATCTATTTGGTTAATGTCTGTTTTGGTTAGTCTAAGTCCTTTTTTGAGTTCAACATCATAGCGATAAGGGTGACCATCAATTACTAACATTGGTGTTTTACTTATCAATCCTTTTTGGGCTGATTTCTCAATTTTCTCAATTAAATACTTACTATCCGGACCTTTGTCTGTTAATAAATAACGATTACTCGAACAAGCACTTAAAATGAATATCCAAATTGAAATAAAAATGTAATTCTTCATAAATTGTTATTATAAACTGGCTTTAAAATTTCATTATATTTTACTGTAAAAATAGACTTTCCTTTTAGCACGATGTAATCTGGATACTATGCCTCCGTTAGAACCAATATAGCTGCTTTCATTCTTGCAAGTATCGAGTTTATCTGCACTAAGTCAGTTTTGTGCTTCAGCCTTTCTATGTTCCAGGTAGCTATTCTCATTTTTTTGCTGGTGCTACTAACGACCGAGGGTTGTTCATTTGTTACTTTGTAGGCACTTTCACTTTCGCACAGCGATAAAGTGAATGTGGAAACAAAACTTTCTAATTCACCTATCCAGCCAATGATTCCAAGGCGAATTTTAGGTTCAGTATTTTATTTGTTATATTCAATACTTAATTCATTTAGTTTGGACATTATATATTTTCCTGAAATACAGTTGTCTCTAGCAATTATCATTCCTCGAACTGTACCTTCTTTCAAAAGTGGACCACCACTCATTCCCGCAAAATTAATGTTTTTCATGTCTACGGTTAGTCCATTTTCAAAATATTGAATATCACCATTAAAAGCTCTATAAATGAATGATTTATAATACTTTAGTTCAATTTCATAGAACTTAAATTCTTTGTGTTTTGATTTTACTTTATTACTTGTATCTTTTGAAACAAGATTATCATCTTCTAATAACTCTTCAAATGTTAGCAGTTTATTAATTTGAGGTAATAGATTTCTCGATGTAAATCCACAAGCTAAACAAAAGTCATCAATTTCTATTGTATCACTGAAAATACAGATATTACTAACAGATGGAGAATATTCAACTTTACCAATAAATAAATCTTTAAATATAGGTGCTTTTTGTATTGTTTGATCTAAATATTCTATGTATATTTCTTTAATAGGATAAAGTTCGTCATTAATATTTGCAAAATATTTCCATTTGCCATTATTAACAACATGTCCAGCAGTAATGAAATATCCTTTAGAATTTATAAAGAAACCTGTCCCATTATCCATGGTTTCGTCTTTGCTTTCTTCATACGCTAAAATTGGGAATATACTATTTTCCATCTTTTCATAATTGCTTGAATACTTAAAATAGAATTCCAAGTAAGTTTTTGTAATGATATTTAGGCCTTTTGTTAATATTTCAAAACCATTAATGTTTTCTTTATTAATTATAAATCTAAATCTTTTAAAATCAAAAGGAATAAAGGTAACACACGTCTATCTGGATTTAAATAAACTTAATCAGTTGTACAAATGGACATGTCTTTAGTTAGATCTTAAGAATTATCATGTCCCAACCAAATTCAATCCAATATTCTTTTATAATGAAAAACATATCTGTTAGAGCAGGATTATTCATTTGTAACTTTGCAGAACGTTTGCAGTCACCTCAGGATAAGGTGACTGCAAGAGCAAGACCTACTAATTACATAATACAGCCAATAACCGTTGGCGTATTAGCATCAATTTTTCTTTTTCCACGCCACAATTTTAGTACCAGTTAAACTTATGACAGGTTCAATTAACCCCTTATCTCTAAGGTCGTAAAAATGTCTTTTCATAACATTCTCTGATTTCACGCCGGTAATCTCTCTTGCTTGTCTGTTTTTTATTTTTTCGTTAATGGATAAAAACTCCATTATTCTCTCTTCGGGAGTTGCTAAAGAAGTGTGAGCAATAATCACTTTTATATAATTCCCGTCCTCAATAATTTTGGGTGCTTTTAATTTGAATTCTTCCATTCGCTGAAATGCAGTATTAAGTCCTTCACCCATATCTTTGTTAGCTGGATTCTTATACTTATTCAATATTCTTACTATTTTAGAATTTCTTGAAAATCGTGCATCAAGGATATTATCTATCGTAACATATCCTGGGAGTTTTCCTGGACTTTTTATTTCAATTCGATTATTAAATATCAATACTTGTATGTCGTCAGATATGGAATAGTCCCTATGAATTACAGCATTAACAAGAATTTCCCATATCGTTTCTGGAGGATACTTTACTTTCTCTAATCCATTAGAACCCATAATTTGAACAGATTCCATAATTTCAGTAATGATTTGAGAAGCTTGTTTTAACTGTTCATTAAGACAACCCTCAACAGTGAATTGTTGCTTTAAGTGAATTCTTTCAGGTACTTCTTCAGATGTTTCATATCGATTTATCTTTATACCGCAACGTTTAGGAAGAAGAGGTATCGGATTGTCACTAAAGAGTAATATTCCTGCTGTTCTTGGATCATATGTTCTTCTATCGACAAGATTTTGATTAACTGTAAAATCAATTGCATCAGAATGTGGGGAGTATTCTTCAAGAAATTGTTTGACTTCGTTTGATTCAAAAATATCTTCAGCAACAGCTGAATTTACAATTGTGTCTTCATAAGATGACTCTCCTTTTGCATATGATAATGCTTGAATCTGAGCAGGATCTTTTAATGGAAGAGATTGAGCGGATTTTCTAACATAAATAGTGTTATTTGCTGTCTTATGGACAGATTCACTCTTTTCAATAGTAATGCGAAGAGCGTATTTCCCTTTCTCGTCCTTTAAAAATTCAAAACTATGAGGTACTGTTGGCGACAATTCATTGAGATTCTGAAAGACAAAATTGAAGGATTCAATGTCTTCAATTCCTTGCCATCTAAGAATTGGGTCAATTTCTTCTTTCTTATCTTTAATTCCAATAATAAATTCACCTCCATCGGCATTGGCAAATGCAACCGCTATTTTTTGAATTTTATCTCCTTTAATTTCAAAAGCTTTATTATCATAAAAATGATTTTCATCTCGACTAGCTAAATCGATTATTTCTTTTTCTGTTACAATTCTTTCTTCCATTTTTATGTTTCTATGAAATTGTTTGATTTTTTCTAAAATTGATGCAAACGACCTATACTATAGTAATATGGCTATTTGCGGGAACGTTCACCGTCACCTTGCAAGAAAGTGAATGCGGCAATATAACACTCTAATTGTAAATCAAAAAAGCCTAATTTCCATTAACGTGAGATAGTGGTTAGCATTTGCTTACATTATTGTACGAAAATCGGAAACGTAAATCTTTCGTTTTCGGTATGTTCTTTAATTATTCTACACTCTACATAATGGTGACCAAGGTATCCAGCATGAGCTTCACAAATTATTTTGTTGTGATTTTCTTTATGAAAGTCATGAGTTGTAGCATTGTCTGCTTCAGCTTCTTTCCCTGAATTATATGCATACCATTCAATTTTTTCAAAACTCTGTTTAAAATAAGGAGAATTTCCTCTTTTTAGATGATAAAAAATCTTTTTTCCTTTAGAAATTGATTTAGAGTTTGGATAATATCTTTCTATATTAGTGCCATTTTCATCCGAGATATAACATTCAATTGATACGGTTTTTTCTCTAATTTCTAGATTACAACTATTACTACTTTTGCCAATAAATGGAAGTGTCAATAAAAAATTCTGCCAGTTAAAAACAAAGAAAGGATATGTATAATTCTTAGAAACATAATAAACCTTTTCTTTGCTATCTTCATTTTCATAAATGCTATAAAATTCTGGTTTTAAATCTAATGTTTCTTTTACGTTGCCACCAATTAGAATTGTATTATCATATGCTTTAGATTGCAATTTTGCAGCCATATCTGTATGAAGACTTGTTGTAGTTAATTCATTACAACTTGGTATACCATAATATGACCATAAAACATCTTCTTTTTTCCCAAAATCAATTCCTATTCTTATTTTTAGTGGTTTTAAATCATGCAGTTTCATTATGTCTGCTAAACCTGTAGTTACAAATTGAGAAAGAATTGAACTTGCGTTTAATGCATTTATAATTGCATCGTTTTGATTTTTATCTCTTCTTACAAACTGTAAAAAAATCCCATCACCTTGAAGTCTATGTACATGCCCACCAAATTGATTAGCAACTTGAATTGCTAAAGTCAAAAGAGAGTCTTTAATTAGTCGAACTTCAAGTAGGGTATACTTTTCAATAAGTCTTGTTGATCCTTTGATGTCAACAAAAACAGAAACGCAGTGGTGATTTAAATAACTCGATTCGTCTAGATCTTTAAAGTCAGGATGAGCCCCAATTGAAATTGAGTCAAATGAATGAGGATTAATTCCAAAATTGTTTTCAATAAATTGTTTGTTATAGGTAAATAGAACTTTGGAACCTTCAATAGTTGCAGGTACACTAGAAACCATTAGATATGATGATTTCGATTCTATACCTTTTTGAATATTTACACTAAAAGATCTTTGTTCTCTCAAAATCTGAGGAGTTACATTTACCTTTTTAGATAAAACGTTATCCAGTCCATTTAAATAATCGTCAAATAGTCTCATTGGCATATACTTATTATAGTTGTAGTTAATATGATAACACATAGTTCACAATAAACAAGTTTCATTGCCCATTCTATGTGACTATATTTTGTTTTAAGACCTTGAGCGAGTTGAAATGCTTGATTCGCTAAATCTCTTTCAAATTCTATATCTGTTAGATTTGATAATGATTCAAAATATGTTTTATCATCATTAAATTCGACAACAGATTTAAAGAAAATATGTGAATGATATTTTTCAATACTAGAATTACCTGTTTTAAGAAATGGATAAACAGCATTGATTATTAATATAATTGAAAAAACACATAATATCAAAAGAATGTAAGTGCTAATATTAAATACAATATTCCCTGCTCCAGAGTCTATTAAATCAGATATTTTTGAATAATTACTAATTAATCCACCAATCAAAAACGTATTAAATGCAATGAGAAAGTTACCTTTAGAATTTGCACCAGAGATATAATTGTCATATCGTTGAATTATGAACTTCGTGTTGTCTGCTTGTTTCTCCATGTTTTCTATTTTATTTACACTATTAAATAGCTATTGTGGCTGTATACTTTTGTCGGGTTGGGGAACATTAACTATTAAATGCAGGACAATCAACCTATGACAACGACGATTTTTTAAGCATGTTAGTTTTATTTTATAATAATTTTCTTTATATTTTCTTTCTTAATTAAAATTGTTGTTGAATCTTTAGCATCCCAAAAAACATAATAGTTTGCACCAGCTGTAACATACCTTAAGTTGTTAATGTCTTTTATATTTTCAGACAGTTCAAATTCAAAATGTCTTTCAACTTTATTGGATTTTATTTTGAATGTTTCCGATTTTGTATTAGAATATATATTTAAGTAAAAGAACAAAATAGAAAAAATCAAAATTGTCAAATTGTAATTATACTTTACATAACGACGAAGTAAGTTAGGCAAAATAAAACCTATTAGATATAAACTTGCAAATGGTAAGTAAAAATAAAAATCTATTTTGTTTTTAAAGTAGGTGTATATTGTGAGTGAGAATATTAATAAGTAATTTAAATACTGTACTAAAACATCTATTTTATCTCTTTTATTATAAATCAGATCAATTCTTGAATTCTCATGCACTCCTATATAGAATGCAAATATAAAAATTAGGGTTGGTATAATGGCAAATATTAATGTGTCAATAGAAGCAGAAATATAATCATTTAGAGAAAATACTGTCGGAAGTGGGAATAAAAAATCACTAGATATTATATATTGCTTAAATATACCTCCTATTAATAAGATTGGAGTTCCAATTGTAAGTGCCTTTGAAAAGTATTCAAACTTGATAAAATATTTTATTGCATTTCTTTCAGAGATTGGTTTTCTTAATTTTTTTATTCCACTTTGATATTTTCTTATTGAATTTATTAATGGTTTAATTTTAATGTTATCAAATCTTTGTATTACTTCAGTCACATTGTAAAAATCTTTAATATCTTCATACTCATCCTCATCAAAATATTTGTCAGGTAATTCATCTAATGCATCAAAATGTAATGAATATTCTTCTTTAATTTGATTTATTATGTCATGTGTAGTTAAGCTAATTTTGTTAGTCAATTCAATAAGATATTCATTATCAACATCAATATCAGTTATGTGATTTGAAATTTTTGGGAATAGTTCCTTTAGTACAATCTCTCTTAAATGACTATCAGTTTTTTTGTCATAAATATTTTGATTGTCAACATCATTTCTTAAAAGTAAAACAATATAATTAACAATTCTATTAATAAAATTTGTATAATAATAAAATTTTATTTTAAAGATAATATGTTTAAGAATTTTCATTATTTTACCTTTATGTATAATATCCAAATAAACTCAATTTTCAATTTTTTTAAACCCCAAAATTACAAATCTTTATTAACATCACCACACAAATTTAAAATTTATTTTTAAACAACTTTATAAAACTGGTGTTTACAGGTGTTTCCATGCATTAAAAACCCATTTCGTGTAGCATGTATTCTTACGTTTTGGGTATAAGATAATTAAAGTACCTATACACTTACTTCATCACAAATTCTAATAGTTGCCTATTATCATCTCATAACTATTTTTTGGTAATTACCGGTCAAGTATTGTTGTTTTGGTTATCGTCACGGATGGCAACGATTTTAGGTAAGTAGTATCAGGGGATAATTGATCGCCAGGCAGGTATCCACCATCAAAAAAGCAGTGTTGAAATTGTCTGATACAAATATGTTTTGAGGTGTTGGACGTGCATCAAGTTCAGGGAACAAGTCATCCCTGTAAAAATAAAAGGGAATGCATTCTGAAATTATTCTTGCAATTTCGCTACAAAGTACGTGGGATTTCAATATTTGGCAGTAAATACAGATGTATTATTCTTCAGAATTAAATCCGATTTTATTCCGGGGTTTTGAAATATTTTTTTTATCAGCCTGCAACCCGGCTAAAGTTTGATTAATCAGCTCTATTTGCATTCGGGTATCCTCGTTTATGTCATTGTAGTCGGTAAATACGTCATCGAGATATGCTTTTAATTCTTTCATTTCGGATTGAATATCAATAATGCCGCCCACTTGTGTGAATGATTGCCGCATTGCTACAAAGGCCCGTACTATTTGAATATTAATCTGTATTGCTGCTTTACTTCTCAAAACACTTGACAACATTGTTACTCCATGCTCGGTAAAGACTAAAGGTAAAGCAGATTTTGGACGCTTTGATTTTGATGTCATCACAAATTGTGATGACATATTATTCCACTCATATTCATTCAACTGAAACATAAAATCCTCTGGAAATCATTCAATATTTCTTTTTACTGCTTGATTAAGTACCCGGGGTTCAACGTTATACATTTTTGCAAGATCAAAATCCAGCATTACTCGTTGATTTCTGACTGAATAAATTTTATTTTGAATGATTTCTATTTCCATAGATTTTTTATGAAAGTAAAGCTTTTATAGGTGCATTAATTCATTCACGTACAAATGTATAAACAGTCATTTACATTTTCAAGGGAAAATAAAAATTCAGTATTCTTTATTGATAATTCCGACTCTCTTCCGGGGTTTACCTATATGCTTATATCTTCCTGCAACCCGGCTAATGTTTTATGAATCAGCTCAATTTGAATTCGGGTATCCTCGTTTATGTCATTGTAATCGGTAAATACGTCATCGGGATATGCTTTTAATTCTTTCAGTTCGAATTGAAGTTCGGCCACACCTAATTCAGTGGATGTAAAAAATGCATACTTTATATTAGAACCTCTGCCTTTATTCAAGGTCGTAATTTGCGTCCCTGGTTTTTTTTATCTTATATGAAAAACACTTGGTTCATTCTTTTCTCCACTTTTGTCGATTTTTCGCCAGGAACTTTCATCATTCGTAGGTATCCATCGTTTTTCTTCTGCCCTATAATGCATATCCTTATCCTTTTGATAATATAATTGAATACCAAAACCTTCAATTACCTTAAGTATTTCGTTGTCGTGAAAGTTTTCCTGATCATAATCAGTATATGCCAATTGAGCCATTTCTGAATATTGCTCATTAAGTTTTAAAAGCAAATCATTTATCTTAGTGTCCAATACCTCAACATTTAATCCTAAAATCTGTGCCTCTTTATATGTTATCGGAAAACTATGTGATGGATAATCAGAATTTAAACAATTACTTATTTTCTCAGCTGCACTTTTATCTAACATATGATATGACAAAATATCTGTTGTAATCTTTATAGACAAAGATGTTGCCCGATCTACAGCCCCTATGACAAGTGGATGAATATATTTATAAACCTCAACATACGGATTTAAATCATTGGATTGTTTTTTCTGATCCCACTGATTTATTACCCTGCTTAATTCATTTTGGCTTACACTAACTAATCCATCATAACGATCCAATGGGGACAAATCATGAGTTATAGATGTATCTATCGCTGAAAGATAGGACAACGGTCCCATTTTAATAATATCAGCTCCTAAAACAAGCATTGTTGCCGCTGATGCACAATCTAAAGGAACATAGGCAATAATCTTTTTATAGAATTGTCGAAACAGATTTATTATTCTTAAAGATGCTTCCCCTGAACCACCATCGCTTTTAATAAAAAGATATAAAGTATCATGCTGAATTTTATTATTTTTTATTACATCATAAAACACTATTAAATCTTCACCTACTATCCTTCCATTAGAGGATACCCAATAGGTTATAAAATCACCTTTAGATAGTTTAGCAATCGAATTTATAATTTCTTGCGTTTTATCAAATAGGATTGGTGGTTTCTTAATTTCTATTCCTTCTTTCATGTTCTAAATATTTAAATGTTGTAATATTCAATTTGTACCTGACGACCCACGATAGGTGAATTTATGTGTGCTACACTATTTATTTCTCATTCATTATATCATTGTTCTCAGGATTCCGCCTGGAATACTTTATCATAATTGGATCTCCAACTTTTATAGTGTTGTCATCATCGACGGTTGAGAAAGTAAAATATGTTTTTTTATTGATATTAAATTTTGCTTTGTAAAACCAATCTCCAGTAGCAGTATTTCTTTTATGAAAGTACCATTTTTCAGTTACAAATCCTTTGATTAAAATTCCATTATCATTTATATCCTTATCTGCTAACTTCTCTGTCCAAATTCCAAAACCTGGTCCAATTAAGAAAACAGATGCCAAAGCAATAATAGTCGCGATTTTTTTGTTCACAAATAAGTTTTGCACAGACATATAAATCAGAAACGGAATTGCTGTAGAAATCAGTACAAAAGGGAGCCATCTTAAAATTCCAGTTTTTGTATATAAAACAATGTCAGGCATTCCAAAAAAAAGGAATACTAACAAAACAATCAATAGAAATAAGTATTTCTTTGTTCTTTGTTTTTCTAATAAAATAGACTTTTGTTTATTTGTAAGTTTCATACTACCGATGGAATACTAATTTGTAAATTCCGCTTTTATTCGATGAGCGTTCGTGAAATGTGGCAATGCTTTATTTAATTAAATTAGTGCTAACAGTAAAATATGTCTATCTAAACATATGCCCTATAAAAGACTGATATGCCTTGACCTGGTATTTTTACTGCCCCAAAATTACAAAATATATTAACAACACAAACCATTTGACTAACTTATCTTCATGTAAATTTACATTGTGTCTATTTACGGGTATTTTCCTACTGATAATCCACCTCGTTAGTAACGAGAGGTGAGAAGGTAAATACGGTTTTTTTCATAAACCCATTTTTCATAATTGGATATCACAATCTGTGATTTCCAATGTTGAAATTCCAATTCTGTTAATTGAAGCTTAAAATCATCCGGGAAACTTTCAAAATTCCTTTTAACAGCCTGATTCAATATACGGGTTTCCACTCCATACATTTCAGCTAAATCGCAGTCATTCATAGCCCTAAGTCCAAGAATCAAATATGTTTTATTTTGAACGTATTATAGTTCCAATAGCATTTAGTTGAGGTTTTTAAATATCAAATCCTTATTCCTATTTGTCAACCTCAATATTAAAGAATACAACAAACATCCAAAGCCTTTGATGGAATTCACCTTACAGTACATTTCCAGAAATCCCAATCCATACCCTTCATTGTTGAAAAAGAAAAAAGGATCTGCAGATGTGAACAGGTAAGGAGAAGGAGAATAGCTATCGGTTAAAAATTCTTCGTACGGTAGAAGATTTCCTGAAAATCGTTTTTCCGGATTGTTAAAAATCTCATTTTTTTTATTTTTTCAGGTATCCAGGTCTGTGAAAAATGTCATGTTATTGGTTTACCTTCAGAGGGGGTTGATAGGGGGTTGGTAGGGGGTTCATAGGGGGTTCATAGGGGGTTGGTAGGGGGTCAGTCCTTTCAACACCTAATGAACACCCTATAAAATCCTAATCATCTCCCAACATACCTAAGACGATACAGGAAAAATAAAAAAAAGTGAACAAGGAGAAAAAAATATTTCGGGAGTAAAAAAATAAATTTTCCCGGATTTTCAAAAAACACGAGTCATCCACCCGATTTAAATTGTCGGATAGTACCATCAAACAGGCTGAAAAAAGGTTCCTTTGGCAATTTTTTTCCAATATTACTTTTTGTATATATCATTTTGGGTCCGCAGGGTGGGAAAGGAGGCTCTCATGAAATAAAAAATACCCCAAGTCCGTTAGCTAACGGAGGTGTAAATTACTACCGTCTCCTAATCATCTATTTCAAAATGAAATGATTCACTCATACCACTCTTAACATCTCCGTTAGCTAACGGACTTGGGGTCATTGTTTCATATCGATTTTGGTTCAGCATGGGCGGAATAAGAGGTTCTCAGGAAATAGGCTGCCTCAAGCAAAAGTGGAGATAAAAATTATTTTTAAATTCTCAGTTCCTGACTTTTTGCTATTTGTCTTGGTTCTTGGTTCCTGGCTCTTTGCTCTTTTGTCTTTGCTCTTTGCTCTTGGCTCTTGGCTCTATTGTCTTTACTCTTTGCTCTATGCTAAATACTCAATGCTCAATGCTCAATGCTCAAAGCTACCTTAATATTTGAACATTCCGTTAAACCTTCTGTTTAATAGATTGTCTAACACGTTAAATTCAATTTTATATCCTTTCATTGTGTAACTTAAAGATTTATTCAAATGAAAAAGTATGTTGTTTTTATGTTATTGCTACTTTCAACCTGTTCGTTGTTTGCAGGTTCTTTGATAAAAGGAAAAATTATCGATGCCGATACCAAAACACCCATTCAGTATGTGGACGTGGCATTATTTAAGCTCGGCTCTAAAAGTCTGACCAGCGGGGTAGCCACCGATTCGCTCGGGGTATTTACGTTTCCGTCGGTAGAGGACGGAAAATACACGTTGCGCATTACGTACATCGAATATACCACCGTCAATAAAGCCATCACTGTCAGTGGATCTCCTCTGGATCTGGGGATACTGCCCCTGCAGGGTTCGACCCGTAAACTGGGTGAAGTGGAAGTGATCGGGAAAACACCGCAGGTACGTTTCGAGGCGGATAAAAAAGTATTCAGCGTGGATCAGAACATTTCGGCAGCGGGAGGTTCGGCATCCGACATATTAAAAAATATCCCCTCGGTGGATGTGGATACCCAGGGGAATATATCCCTGCGGAACAATTCGAATGTGGAGGTATGGATTGATGGAAAAGCCTCCGGACTGACCGCCGATAACCGGGCGCAGGTGCTGGAGCAGATGCCGGCCGAAAGCATCGAATCAGTGGAGATCATGACCAACCCATCGGCGAAATACAATCCGGAAGGATCGGCTGGGATCATTAACCTGGTGATGAAAAAGAATCACAAGGCCGGATATTACGGAAGTGTCTCGGCCGGGGTGTTCTATCCCCTGGGTGGCACACTGGGAAAATCATTGGGGGCCGGCTTGAACTATACCAGCACCAAAGTGGATGCCTATCTCAATGTTGGCTACCGTGGCATGAATTTTCACGGGGGCGGGTATAACGACCGGACTTCGACCACGGGGGGCACAACCACCCTGTTGAATCAAAACAATACGATGGACAATGCTTTTCAAGGACTTTTCACACGGGCAGGCATTACCTATCACCTGGATACAAAAAACAGTATCGGACTTTCCGGATTCGGACTCTCCGGTAGCGGCAATACGACGAATGATATCAATTATCTCCTGACAGACAAGACAACCCTCCCTCCATTAACAATCCGGGATTACAGCCAGAATAATACCGGTACATCCACCCGCCCGAGTGTAAACGTAAACCTGGATTACCAACACGATTTTAACAAAGGGTCGAACCTGATGGCAAATTTAAGTTATTCATCCCACAACCGGGGAAGTGATAACGCATATGTGCAAACGAATGCCGGATCAGTCACTCCACAATCGGAAATTGCGCAAAGCTCGACGAACAATACGAAAACAGGTGAATTCAAACTGGACTATACGAATAAAATAAACGAGAACAGTAAGCTGGAAGCCGGCTGGCAGAGCGATGTCACGAATACGACCACTTCCTCCTCCGGGTATGACAACCTGCATGCAGCAACCATCCCGACCTATTATGACCTTTTTAACTACGATGAGCAGATTCATGCGGCTTACCTGACGTACGGCACCAAATTCGGCCCCCTGAGTGTTCAGGGTGGGTTACGGGCAGACTATATGTGGAAGCAATCGACCAATACCACTTCGACGGCTGTTCAGCCCATTGCCCCTAAAACGTATTTTGAGCTTTACCCCAGTGCTTATCTGACGTACTCGCTTCCCAACGACAACGAATTGCAGCTAAATTATTCCCGGAGGGTGAATCGTCCCAGGGGACAACAGATCAATCCATTCCGTAATTATTCGGATTCCACCCGTATATCTTATGGTAATCCCGATCTGAATCCTGAGTTTACTTCGTCGGTAGAGTTTAACTACATAAAAACCTGGGGAGAGCAGACTCTTTCAACGTCCCTGTATTACCATTCAACGAATAATGTGATTGAGAATGTTCAGTTTCTGCATGGCGGAACCCTGGAAAGCACTTTTCTGAATGTGGCTAATTCACAAAACACCGGGTTGGAGTTGATATCGAAAAACAATTTATTCCGCTTCCTGAACCTGACCACTTCGCTGAACATGTATTACAGTCAGCTGAATGCAGCTGTGTATCAGAATCCATACGATGCAACCATTACAACCACCATTCCGGGACAGAACAACTTCTCCTGGACGGCTTCTGAACTTCTGAACTTCACGGTGAGCAAAACACTCTCGGGACAAATTACAGCACGATACACCTCCCCTCAAATTATTTCACAGGGGCTTAAACAGGAGAAATATACCATCGACCTGGGAGTGCGTCAAACATTTATGGACCGAAAACTGAGTGTGAACCTAAATGTTAGGGATTTGCTGAATTCAAACAAGGACAGGAGCACTACCTCCGGTGCAGGGTTTAATCAAACATCGGAAAACTATTTTAATGCCCGGATGGTGAACCTGTCGGTGAGTTATAATTTTGGAAATTCAAAGCCTAAACGAGGAGACCTGAAGAAAAAACAGAATAATAATGAGAATGAAATGGAAGATATAGAACAGTAATTCAGGAGTGAGGAGTGAGGAGTGAGGAGTGAGAGGTGAGGAATGAGAAATGAGGAATGAGTATAGGTAAAAAGATTATCAATGCTGGAATGTTTTTCCATACCAGAGAATAGTAGTGAAAATAATCATTTTCAGGGATATTAGTTGGTTTGAAATCTTGAGATACCATTAGTTAGATAAATATTGTGGTTTTGTATTTTGTGTTTGTGTCCTATTGTGCCTATTGTGGTTTTGTATTTTGTTTTGTATTTTGTTTTTGTATCCTATTGTGGTTTGTATTTTGTATTTTGTATTTTATTTTAATAAAGTAGAACTAACATATAAGTTGTTACGGGTTATGCGTTATCTATAATGGAATAAACTTTGGGGCATATCCTCATGTTTAGTAAGCACATTCATTTATTTCCGGTATCCGGACATTTCTTTAATTTCAGATTATGAAAAAACCTAACGTACATCCATCATTTCTTCAGATCATATACCTTGTGATATTCTTTGTTTTGTTTTTCTTTATCATTTATACGCCTACCTTAATCAGCGGACCGGTACGCATTACCGAGAAATTCAACCTGCAAGAGGAGACGATCGAAGGATCGCTTCTGGGCATTTTGTTTCTTGTGAGCATCATGATTTTTACCCTCTATAAAAAGGATGTTGACAGCCACAAAGAACAGATTCATATTATCAAGGGAGAAAAAAAGAAAATAGAAGAACGGCTAAAGGCTTCTGATCAATACATTGGGAAGATAAATGTACAAATTGAAGAGATCCAGTCAATTTTCAATAAGATTGAAAAATACCCGTTGACAAAAAACGAGTTCAAGACAACGTTCAGTTTCTTTGGTAAGCGAATACAGGTAATTACAAATTCAGAATGGGTCCTTCTGAGAATAATTCATTGCAATACCCAGCGAACAATCAGTGAACATTTTGAATCAAAGATCAATACGGAGGCTTCGTATCCCCATGTGAGCAACAAACTGATCCTGGAAGATCAACCCCAGGCATTGCTCAGTTCGGTCATTTATCATCCGAAGAATTTAAATATCCTGGTAGTATGCATTGTTCCGGTTGAAAAAATCAGTCCGGATGAGCATATTTTTATCGAGTCGATCGTCGATGAGCTGACCAAGCTATTTGTCATTACCCATTCTATTTATTATAAGAATGTGAATAAGAAAGTATGATTGAATAACAGGGTGTGAAATAGAACTTTTCTGATTTACCCCCGATAGCTATCGGAATTACGATTTACGATTTACCCACGATAGCTATGAATTCCCGACCTCTCCCCCTACCCCCTCTCCCAGGGAGAGGGGCAAAGACAGTGGGCATCAGGTTGTTTTCGGTTGTATAAATTTTCTACCCGATTCATTGCTTTTTATGGATTTTGATTCGTCAGATTATGGATATGAGGTTCTCTTATCAACAAAAAAAATCATTTATGCTAAAATCTTCTGCAACCATTCTGACGCCCCTCCTTTGGAGGGGTTGGGGGAGGTCGG